>ENA-ORPH01001216-ORPH01001216.1-human-gut-metagenome-genome-assembly--contig:-NODE-1216-length-25668-cov-5.232851_pt1 | contig 25668 bp, 16 predicted proteins | sample MGYA00242142_ERZ509074 | MGnify/ENA primary metagenome ERZ509074 (study PRJEB26280, sample SAMEA2338724) | human gut metagenome | biome: human gut; feature: human-associated habitat; material: faeces...
GCTCGCGCGGGCGTTCCGCTTCTCCAGCGCGTCATGGGCGTTTTTCGCCGCCAGCAGCACCAAATCGTGCTTCTCGCCGCGCCGGGGCGTGACCAGCGTCACCGCCGCGCCCTTCTGCTGCCGCAGCCATTGCTCTAATTGGGCTTGCGCGCCGTCGGGCAGCTCCTGCACGAGAATGTTGCGCGGAATCAGGTTGCCCTCCTGATAATACTGCGTCAGGAACTCTGCCAGTACGTCGCCGGCGGGGTCGCTGCCCTCGCGGGGGAGGGCAAAGTGGTCGCCGCCGACCATGCGGCCGCCGCGGACGTAGACCAGCTGAATCATGGCGTCCAGACCGTCCTGCGCAATGGCGAGGATGTCCTGCTCGCTCCGGTCAGTCTGGATGGCGATTTGCCGTTCCATCAGCCCCTGCACGTCACGGATTTTGTCGCGGATGACGGCGGCGCGCTCGTACTGCATCTTTGCCGCGTAGTCCATCATTTCGCGGTTCAGCACGTCCAGTACCTGCTTGTAGTCGCCGCCGAGGAACGCCAGCACGCCGTCCATCATGTCCCAGTACCGCTCTTCGGTGCATTTTCCGGCGCACGGGGCGAGGCATTTGCCGATTTCGTAGTTGACGCACGGGCGGCAGGGTGTTTTCAGCGGCAGTTCCTTCCGGCACGTCCGCAGGGGGAACACGCCACGAACTGCGTCGATGACCTGCCGAACCGCCGTCGCGCCGATGTATGGGCCAAAGTACTTCGCGCCGTCCTTCTCCATCCGCCGGGCGAGGGTCAGGCGCGGAAACGGCTCTTTCAGGTTGACGCGCAGGTACGGATAATGCTTATCGTCCTTGAGAAGGATGTTGTAGTACGGTTTGTGCAGCTTGATGAGGTTGCATTCGAGGCACAGCGCTTCGAGGTTGCTGTCGCACAGGAGAATATCGAAGTCGTCGATGTGGGAAATCATGGCGGCGACTTTCGGCGTGTGCTCCGTGTCGCGGAAGTAGGAGCGGACGCGGTTTTTGAGGTTGACCGCCTTGCCGACGTAGATAATCGTGCCGTCTTTGTCCTTCATCAGGTAGCATCCGGGGCTTTCGGGCAGCATCCTGATTTTCAGCTCCAGCTTTTCGCCCCAGTCGATTTTTGCCATAAAATACCCTCCCCATAGATGACAAAAGCCGGAAGCCGGACAACCCGTCCGAACCTCCGGCAAGAAAATGCAAGAATCAACAAGTTAATCGTTCGCCAGACCCCAGTCATCCAGCGTAGACGGAATCTGATGCCACAGCACGGCTTCCACCTTGCCCAGAATCATGTTCCGCGGCACAGCGCCGACGTGCGACGAGCGGCTGTCGTTGGAATTGTTGCGGTTGTCGCCCATCAGGAAATAATGTCCTTCCGGCACGATGTACGGGCCGTAGTCGCTGTACATCCGTGTGGACAGGAATTTCTCGGTGTACTTCACGCCGTTGACGTACAGGTAGCCGCCGGAAATTTGAACCGTATCGCCCGGCAGACCCACCACGCGCTTGACAAAATTCGTGCTGCCGCGGTCAGGATAGCGGCACACCACGACATCAAAGCGCTCCGGCTCGCCGCCCAGCACAATCGGCTGATTGAAGAAGTACGACGTGCCGTAATGCAGCTTGCTCATCATCATGATTTCGCCGTTGTGCAGCGTCGGATACATGCTGTTGCCGTCCACCACCACGGGCGAACCCACGAACGCTTTCAGCAGGAGGACGAGCAGCAGTGCGCCGACAAGTGTCGCAATCCACTCCATGGCGTTCTGCTTTGCGGGCTTTTTCACCTTCGGGGTGACGACGTAGCCCTTTTTCATCATGCGCTGCTGCCATTTGGTGTAATACAGGGCGGATTCTTCCTTCTTTTCGGGAGATTCCGGCGCGTTTTCGGGGGAGGAGGCGGCGGATTCCGCCTGCTTGACCTGTTCGGGTTCAAGGTTGGACATGGGGAAAACCTCGCTTTCATGATGCAGAGGAATTGTTTCGCACAATAAACGAATGGGCGGAGCGATTCGCTGCACGTTTCACGTCAGGAAATCTCTGACTTATTCGGCAACCAACTGGTCACCGCGCTTCATCAGAACTTCCTCAAAAAAATTCGCCAGAATAGGGGAAAATCCTGCCGAAGCATCAAAAAGTTGCAGAAAGTTTACAAACCGTCAAGCGTCGCCGTTGAGCCAGAAGGCGGGCTTTACCAGCACGGTTTCGTGCTCTTGATCAATGTCCATCACCATCAGCGACTTTTCGCCCATCACGCGCTTCTTCACCGGCTTTGCGGTGGACATCACGAACGTCATGCCGACGACATCGACATTGAACTCGCGCATCAGGTCGACCATGCCCTTCGCCGTGCCGCCGCCCTTCAAAAAGTCGTCCACTATCAGGCACTTCTGCCCCTCCTGCACCGCGCGGCGCGAAAGGCTCATCGTCTCGATATGGCCGGACGACCCGGAAACGTAGTTGATGTTGACCGCGCTGCCCTCGTAGACCTTGGAGGAACGGCGCGCAATTACCAGCGGCACGCCCAGCGCGTTCGCGGTGGCGAAGGCGACGGGGATGCCCTTCGTCTCCATCGTCAGCACAAAATCCGGCGCGGCAGCATAGTATTCCGTCGCCATGATTTCGCCCATGCGGGTGACGATTTCGGGCGTGGAGAGAATGTCGCTGTAATAGAGGAAGCCGCCGGGCAGAACACGCCCTTCTTCGCTCAGCTGCTGGCAGAGGTCGCCGATGAACTTGCGCGCTTCAGGACGGCGAACCTTCGTGCGATAGCGAACACCGCCCGCCGCGCCTGTGACCGTTTCCAGCTCGCCCAGCCCGAAGTGCGCCACAACGTCGCGCAGGATATCAATATCCTCGCTCATGGTCGATTTGGCAGACCCGAAGAGGTCGCAAAAATAGGAAAGCGTGAAGATGCGGTTCGGCTTGGCGGCAAGAATCTTCATCATAGCGCTCATGCGCTCGTTGCGGCGGATTTTGTCCACGGGGGTATCGCTCCTTTATCGGTGGTCGAATGCGAATCCCGATGCAACTGAATCATCCGGGAATCGTATGAAAATGGTACGGTTTTTTCGGGCACACCGGAGCAAATCAGGCAAAATAAAAAATCCGGCGATGCCTGAATCGTATTATAGCACAAATCTACGAATGATGGAAGAGGGCAAAATAAAAAAAGTTCGGTTTTTGTACAAATGCGCGCAATCATCCGCCGAAGAAGTATTACCATGGACAAAACAGGCAAAATTGCATGAGAAAAGGACAAAAATCAGTCGCTTTCCGTTGCAAAATGGCGAAAATCACCCGAAAGACAGGAAAAAAATCCGCTCCCTCTTGCATTTTTGGCAGGGAAATAGTATACTTATATTCGGACAAAAAGAAGGAGGTGGTTCACCTATGAAGTCCGTGAACATCAAGCTGAACCTGATGACCGATGGTGCCAAGTTCGTCCAGATCGTTGGCGCGTATCCGTATGACATGGATCTGCGCAGCGGCCGTCACGTTGTGGATGCTAAGTCCATTCTGGGCATCTTCTCCCTCGACTGGAGCAAGCCTGTGACGATGGAGATTTACTCCGACGATTGCGACGACCTGCTGGCCGAGATCAAGCCCTTCCTCGCGTAAGCGTCAGGGGTCATTCAGGACAATCAGCTGCGGAAAGGTCTGCAATGGGGCAAGTGCCGCCGGCGCGGACTTTCTGCCGACAAGCGCATCCCCTCAGCCTCTGGCGGAGGGGGTGTTTTCGTAAATGCTATTAGTTAAGGCGCACGCCGAAGGTTTCCAAAGGGCGACCGCAAACTTCGTTTGTTTTCATGCCCTTTGGTCGCGTCCGCAGACGCGAAACCCTCTGCGTCAAAAGCGCAATATTATATGGTAGAAAAAATCCGCAAGGGAAGGAGGACGAACCCGCGTGCAGCGCAAAATTATCCCCGATGCCGAGAACCGGCTGCTCATCCTCTATGCCCTCAAAACCGTCGGCGCAATGACCGACCAGCAGCTGCTGATTGTCATGACCGACACCGACTTGATGAACTATATCACCCTCCAGCTGACGATTGCGGATTTGGAGAGCGAGGGCAAACTGCGCCGTCAGGGCGACACAGCCGGCGGGACGCTCGAACTGACCGATGCGGGACGCTACCTGCTCAACAGCTTCGAGATGCACATTCCGGTCAGCCGTCGCGGGCTGATTGACAGCGGCGCGGCGCAGTGGCGCGAGCGGTTCGCGGAGGAACAGATGGCGGCGGTGGAGATTTTCGACCTCCCGAACGGCGAAAAGGGGCTGCACCTGCGCATCGTCGACCGCCGAAACGTCCTGCTGGACATCACTTTCGCCCTGCCGACGGGCAAACGCATCAACTGCCTCCAGCAGCGCTGGCAGCAGTGCATGAATCAGGTCTACCTGCTCCTGCTGTCCACCTTGGGCAGCGGCCACACGCCGGAAAAGAAGCTGCCGGACGGGTGCAGCGTGCTGCAGGTGAGCGACTCGGAGTGGCTGACGACCGCCTGCGACAACCCGACGCAGCCGACCATTACGCTGATGGTGAGCCTGCCGACCGAGGAAACGGCGCATGAATGTGCAGCCGCTTTTCCGACCATGAGCGCTGTCGTTCGCGACGCGATTCTGGCGCTCTTGGACGGTGCACAGCTGCCATAATGCCGCGCGCCGCACACTTTTCCCGAAAAAAAGTAAATTCCCTCTTGACAAAGCGGTGGAAACGTGGTATGCTAACAAAGCTGGTTCCATTATGGAGAGATGGCCGAGCGGTTGATGGCGCTGGTCTTGAAAACCAGTGATACCGAAAGGTACCGGGGGTTCGAATCCCTCTCTCTCCGCCAGTTTTCTTAACTGCATACGAGCTTGACATGGAGAAGTACCCAAGTGGCCGAAGGGGCTCCCCTGCTAAGGGAGTAGTGTGAGTAATCGCAGCCCGGGTTCAAATCCCGGCTTCTCCGCCAAAAACCCCGGAAACGTTGCGTTTCCGGGGTTTTTCGTATGCGGATTTTTATGCAGTGAAAAAGCCGTGAACGAGCTGACAAAATCCCGCGGGATTCAAACGAATCCTTCACCCAAGATACCCATGAAGAACCGGCACCCCTCATCGGTTAATCCACAGGCACGCCAATGTCACCACCACAGCAGCTGCGCAAAGAATCCCCAAAACGATAAACCCCATGCGTTCATCTCCTTCCACCGCGGCGAAGTCCTGTCGGAATAGGATGTGCAGACAGGGAGGAAAATATGCCGTATGGGTGGATCTTTTCCATGGGGACAGGAAAATATGTTGTAGACAGCAGCGCTTTCGGAAAAAATGCACAAAAATCCCCGGAAGCCTTGCACTTCCGGGGATTTTCTCCTATACGCCCGGCAGGAGTCGAACCTGTGACCTTCAGAGTCGAAGTTGGTTAAGAGAACGAATGTGCGATACATATGTCTGGAGATAAAATGTTTACAACAGGATCCTTTTGTGTTGACTGGTGTACCAACAATACTTTGCCGTGAATAAAGCTTCGAAATACTTCTTTACCAAACGAGTTGATTGACCGGATATTACATTGAGGCACCACCGCACAATTCGGCGGCGCGTCTGGCGATGCCTTTTCCGCCATCTGCGGCATGCAAATTCCTCGATTTACCACCAGTAAACCTTCGAAATTTGCATTTGCATCTGACGAAAAAATCCATTCGCCAGCCGACCACCTCATTTGTGCGGTGTTACCTTAAGGCTAAGCCGTAAAGTACTTTTTCGTTCAATAATTGCCGAAAGGAGATTGACAGAATGCGGTGAAAAGGTTATAGTGTTATGAAAGGAGGTGGCGTTGTGCGTTTTGCGATCATTGATGACGAAGAATATATCCGGAACCAGATTCGTCAGCTGGTGGAAACATATTGTGAAGAAAAGAGAATTCCCGTGGATTGCATATGCTACAAGGAAGCTGTAACTTTTTTGCAGGAGTATCGAGCGAGCTTTGATGCTGTTTTTATGGACATCAAAATGCCCGGTTACAATGGCCTGGAGGCAGCAAAGATTCTGCGTCAAACAGATAAGAATGTTCCGCTTGTATTTATCACAAACCTGAAACAATATGCCATTCATGGGTATTCCGTCGATGCGATGGGCTTTGTTGTTAAGCCACTCATTCCCTATGACTTCAATGTACAGATGGATAAGATCCTCCAAAGAGCAGCAGCTCAGCAGGTAAATGCGGTTACAATTAAAACAGCCACAGGTTTTCAACGACTCAATATCAAGGACATTTTCTATATTGAGGTAATCAAGCACAAACTGATCTTCCACACCGTATTTGGGGATATCAACGGCTGGGGAACTCTGGTTTCCGTCGAAGAAATACTGCCGGCGCAGTTCTTTTCAAGATGCAATGTTTGCTATCTGGTGAACCTGCATCACGTTCAATCGGTAGACAAGGATGTAGTCGTGGTGGCTGGAGAGCCACTGAAGATTGCCCGGTCGCGCAAAAAAGAATTCCTGACTGATCTGGCTCGATTTGCAAGAGTAGGTGGCGTTTGAAATGTTTGATTTATCTTCAGCACTTTTTTGGTATAAACTGCACTTTATTACTGAACTTCTTGTTGCAGAGGCCTTGGTAACATATACACTGAATAAGCGGCCGAGGTTTGGCTGGCGGGTGCTCCTGTCTGTGATTGCACTGTATGCATTGGCTTTTGCGTTTCCGATCATGGGATATAACGCGTTGACCTCCTCACTGATGTTCTTTGCACTGTTTATTGCAAGCGTTGCAGCGTTGAAAGTGTGCTATGAAGAGAGCTGGCTCAATACATTCTTTTGCGGTCTGATTGCATACACAGCCCAGCATATATCATATGAGCTCAATAGTCTGCTTGGTCTTGTGATGGGTCTCAAAAGCATCAATGTCTATTTGCCCAACGGTCCTGAGGCTATAGGTGCAGGCATTCCGGCGCTGAATATCGCGGTCTATCTGTCGGTGTTTGCCTTGGTGTACTGGTTTGTGTGGGCTTTTATCGCTGTTCGCATCCGGCGGCAGCGGGAATTGGTTTTCATCAATTTCTATCTGTTTTTCTGGGTGCTGATTACCATCACGATAGATATTGTTTTCTCTGCAATCGTTACATATCACACGGCGAATCATTCTGATACGACGCTGATCATGTTCAACATATCCAACATCTTTTCGTGCTGTTTGTCGCTGGGATACCAGTACCTGATGCTGGAAAAGGACAATGTTGCCCGTGAGTTGATCACGATTCAGATGCTGTGGAAAAAAGACAAGGAACGCTATGAACTGAGCAAGGAAAACATTGAACTGCTGAATGTGCGATGCCATGATCTGGCCAGCCAGATTGGCGCGTTGCGTAATATCAATGGATTTGTGGATGATAATGCGATCATTGAGCTGGAAAACGCATTGAGCTTCTATGGGGTGAATATCCACACCGGTAATGATGCGCTTGATGTGATATTGGCAGAAAAGCATATCCTTTGCGACAAAAAGGGAATTCGCCTGAACTGTATGATTGACGGCGAGAAACTGAGCTTCATCTCTCCGGCAGAGTTGTATTCCCTCTTTGGCAATGCACTGCAAAATGCGATTGAGTCTGCTGAAAAAATAGACGATCCGACAAGGCGATTGATTATCGTGAGCGTGAAAAGTCAGGCAAACATGGTGTTCATTCACATTGAGAACAGCTGCCCGGATAATTTGCTGCTGCACCTGGTGGATGGATTGCCTGAAACGACCAAGAACGATAAATCAGAACATGGCTATGGCATGAAAAGTATTCAGCTGCTGTGTCAGCGCTTAGGCGGTGATATTGATTTCACCATGGAGAACAGCCGGTTCAGTCTCGACATCGTTCTGCCCATGCCGCGAGAAAAGAGGTCGAAAAAGACCAATGAGAAGGTATAAGGCGTTCATCCCCCTGCTTGCCATCCTGAGTGCTATGGCGCTGATGTTTTCGGTCATCGGCGGGGCGTATGGGCCATCGCTGGAGCGGCACTTCGGATATGGCCGTATCAGCACCAAGTCTGTAGATGATAACCGCTCTGGATTGTACTATGAAACACCTTTCGATGTCGAAAACGGTGACAAGGCGGTGTTGGATCACGCGCACAGCATCAGCAAAATGATTACTGATGAGGGCATTGTTCTGTTGAAAAATAACGGTGTCCTGCCCTTGTCTTCGCAGGATTGCATTACGCCCTTCGGCCTGCGTTTTTTGCTTCCGGTATACAGCGGAACCGGTTCAGGTAAAGCAACCGTTAACCCTGAATATGTCTGTACGCCCGAAGCTGGTTTGCGTGCCCATTTTGCAATCAACGAATCCAGTCTGAAGGTGCTGCAGGAAGCCAAGATTATGAAGATTTCCCCGGATGAGATTTCCTACGTAGTGCAGGAAAATATCAATGACCACGGTGCCGAGGTTTATGAGATTGATCCCTCGGAATATTTGAAGCTGGCCGATTCCTGTGCCGGAAATGTTGGCGTGGTTTACATCGGACGCATCGGCGGTGAAAGTGCAAATTACTCTACCGCTCCATTGACGGATGGTACCCCGCATATTCTTGCACTGACCGAAGCGGAAAAGAGGACCATTGCCTTTTCCAAGGCGCATTGCCGGGTGACAATTGCGGTGCTCAACACCTCCAATGTTATGGAGATTGAAGAGCTGATGCAAGGAAAGCTGGCATGTGATGCAATTGTGTGGATTGGCCATCCCGGCAATACAGGCTTTCAGTCCCTGGGTGATATTCTGGCCGGTGAGGTTAATCCTTCCGGACGTACAACGGATATCTGGGATGCCAAACTGCTGGACAACCCCGCCCAGGCCAACTTCAGTGATATGATTTACACCAATACTGAGGGTATGGTTTTCTCTGCTAACTATAATGGGAAAGTTAAGCCTGCCGGCTTGTATTACATCGAGTATGAGGAAGGGGTGTATGTCGGATACCGATATTATGAGACAGCTCATGATCTGGGTATCATCGACTATGGACAGACGAATTGTCAGGGTGAGAAAACAGCGCTGGGAGCAATTAACTATCCCTTTGGCTACGGCTTGTCCTACACGACGTTTGAACAGAAGCTTAACGCTGTTGCCTACGATGAGATCAGTGATCGCATCACGCTGACAGTGCAGGTCAGCAATGTGGGGGAGATGGACGGATGGGAGGTCGTGCAGATCTACAGCACGCCGCCCTACACAGAATACGACGCAATACATGGCGTTGAAAAGCCGACAAAGAATTTGGTTGCCTTTGATAAGGTGTTTGTCAAAAGGGGAGGAGCACAGGAAATCACGCTGTCGTTCCTGCGCGAGGAGTTGGCTTCCTACGGCATGAATATCGAGAATCCGGATGGCACACGCGGCTGCTACTTCCTCGAAGCCGGCGACTATCGCCTGACGCTGGGTAAAAACAGTCACGACGCTTTTGACAGCGTTACGATTGATGTGGACAAAACGGTTTTCTACCATGCAGATCATCCGCGCCAGAGTGAACGCAATGCCCAGCAAGGCGAAAATACAGTGGCAGCAACAAACCATTTTGACGATGTGACTGCATACATGCACGAGGAGGGCATGACCATCCTATCCCGGGCAGACTGGAAAAATACCCAGCCCAGTGCACCGATACGCAAAGCGTTGGCGGAAGACCGACTGATGCGTGCTGCGATGTATGACCCGTTTACAGATCCCTGGACCGGGAACAAGGGCGTCTTTGCTGAGAAACCGGTCGTGATTTCATCGCCACGATCAAGTGGTCTGGTGCTGGCGGATATGCGGGGAAAAGCATGGGATGATCCGCTATGGGAGGCTTACCTGAATCAGATTGATTTCTCCGAAGATGCGCTGTGGCAGATGCTTCTGACGGCGTCTGGCCAAACGGCAGCTGTGGAAGCCCTGGGGAAACCCCGTTCTGTGGATCTGGATGGCCCTCAGGGGATCTGTGCTGGCCGGAGAAGTACAAAGGAGACATATGCCTATTGTGCGCAGGTGCTGCTGGGTGCTACTTTTCATCCGGAACTGGCCTATGCCTTTGGACAATCCATTGGCAACGAGGCGCTGATGATTGGTTTGACGGGGTGGTACGGGCCAGGCGTGAACATCCATCGCAGCGCTTTTTGTGGGAGAAACTTTGAGTATTACAGCGAGGATCCATTGCTTTCAGGCAAGCTGGCTTCCAGTTGTATTTCCGGTGCAGCCAGTCGGGGCGTGCTGTCATACATGAAGCACTTTGCGCTCAATAACTATGAAGGCCCGGCTACCTGCCTGACCGTCTGGGCAACAGAACAGGCCATCCGGGAGATCTACCTGCGCAGCTTTGAGATCGCCGTCAAGGAGGCCTCCTGCGAGCTGCTGTATTACGAAAATGACAGTGTGGATCTGTCCCGCAAAACCATGCGCGCAGCTACGGGGATCATGGGTGCTGCCAATCACATCGGCGTTGAATGGTGTGCGGCCAGCTATCCGCTGCTGCAGGGTGTTCTCCGAAAGGAGTGGGGATTCCAAGGGGCTTTGATTACAGATATGGCATTGCAGCTGCGGCCGGGAATTGTGGACAAGATTTTCCGCAATGGCGGCGACATGCGCATGTACTACTATGATGCAGCATTACTTGATCCGGATTCACCGGCAGCGCTGGCAAGCCTGCGCAGAGCGGTCAAGAACATCTGCTATGCCTACGCGAACAGTAATCTGATGCAGGGCTACGCGCCTGGGATGATTGTCAGTTATGGAATTGCGCCCTGGCGGATGATGCTGTATGTGTTTGACGGTGCGGTTCTGATTGCATGGCTCATCGGTATCGTGAAGTGTATGCGTGATCGCAGACGACGGGCAATTCAAAAACAGTGGTATGGAGCAAGATAAACTTCATCGGGTTTCGCTCATTGTCAGCGGTTTGTGCCGCTGACTTTTTGTATTGCGCATGTTCAAAAAGGAGAAGAAAGAACCTGAAATAACATACCCCGATATCAAAACGTGCGATGAAATCAACCAACTGTGCATTGATGCTTGAATGGAAAAAACGGATCTGTTACACTGTCATCAGTGCAAGAGCTTTGCACGTGCTCGCTCTATTCATGAAAGGAGAAAGACTCATGAAGACCAGAAAACGTGGTTTCCTCCGCACCATGGTATCTGCACTGGCCATTTTCATGGCTCTGACGCTGGCTGCTCCTGCAGCGCTGGCCAAGGGCTATGAGCTTGACAACTTTGCAGGTCCCGACAACCTCATCTACGGTGGCAAGTTCTACAGCGAGTTCAGCTCTCTGGACGAAGTGTTCGAAGCAGCCAAGAAGCTCAACGGCGAAGTCGTTGCCGAAGGCACTGTGCTGCTGAAGAACAATGGCACCCTGCCCCTGGATCCCCGCACCGATAAGATCAGCGTGCTGGGCATCCGCTCCGGCGACCTGCGCGAAGGTGTTGACGGCACTCTCGTTGAGCCCAATGCCGTGTCTCCCATGGCTGAGGGCCTGCGCAATGCCGGCTTCACGGTGAACCCCGTGCTGGAAAAGTGGTACCAGCGCGTGCCCAACCGTGTTGAGATGCAGGAAGTCGGCATCGCCGGCTTCGAGCCCCTGTTCTCCGAGGCGGTCAACCGTTCCTTTGAGAACTACAACGACGTGGCGGTGGTCGTGATCCAGCGCTGCGAGATGAAGGAAAACGTCGGCGGTTCTGTGGCTCTGACCGGTCACACCACCAACACCGGCGATGTCAACGATCCTGTGGATGGCGTGCTGGCCGGCAACCGTGCCAACGACAGCATCCGTCAGATCCAGGATCCTGTGGCTGAAGGTGCGGCTGAAACCGACGCCTACGGCTGGAAGCACGCTCATTCCGCTCAGTCCCCCGCCGAGGAAGGCGAAGTGGCGACTGTTGACGTGAATGGCGACGGCGTGATGGACAATGTGGAAGTCAAGCATGCACTGCAGCTGACCGACTCCGAAATCGCTCTGATTGATTTCGCAAAGGCCAACTTCGAAAAGGTGCTGGTTGTCTTCAACTCCTCCCACACCTTCGAAATGTACAACCTGGAGAAGGATCCTGAGATCGACGCCATGCTGTGGTTCGGCCGTCCTGGCATCCACGAGACTGGCGTGACGGCTGTGGCCGAGATCCTCAGCGGCGTGATCACCCCCTCCGGCAGCGCTTCTGCTGAGTATGTGCGTGACTTCACCGCCGATCCCACCTGGGCTAACAGCAGCACCGGCCGTCAGTTCCGCTTCGGTGCTTACGGCGAAGATGTCCCCGGCGACTATGTGTACCGCTATCCCGATGAGAACGGCAAGTACCTGACCATCGATCCCGGCTCCACCGGTACCGGCGGTATCCGCGGCGTGGAATACGAAGAGGGCATCTACCTGGGCTACAAGTACTACGAGACCTTCTGGCACGAAATCGCTCAGGGCAACACCTCTCTGACCGAAGGCAAGGATCCCTCTGAATATCAGGCCATCGCTGACGCCTGGCATGATTTCAACGTTGTGTACCCCTTCGGCTTCGGCCTGTCCTACACTGACTTCGCCTTCGACATGGGCGGTATCTACACCGACGCTGCCTGCACCCAGGCTGTTGAAGGCAAGATCGACGGCGGCATCTTCGCTTCCACCGTTGAGAAGCAGGCTGACGCTACCAAGATCTACATCCCCGTGACCGTGACCAACACTGGCGACGTGGAAGGCAAGAAGAGCGTGCAGATCTACCTGACCGCTCCCTACTACGAGGGCCAGATTGAGAAGTCCTTCGTCAAGCTGGTTGGCTTCGGCAAGACCGAACTGCTCCAGCCCGGCGAGACCGACATGGTTGTCGTCGAGATTGACGTGCAGGATATTGCTTCCTTCGACTACAACGACGCCAATGCCAACGGTCATGCTGGTTGGGAACTGGATCCCGGCGAGTATGTGTTCCGTGCCATGGCCAACTCCAGCGTGCTGCGTTCTCAGCGCGTGGGCACCTATGATGACGCTTCCTTCACCATCGAAGGCGCCGTAGCCAACCTCGTGCAGGATACCTTCTCCGGCAACGAAGTGACCGCTCTGTTCTCCGATCCCGAAGCCATCGACTACTCCATCCGCACCGGCGCGTTCAACGCCGATCCCGAAGCGGGCATGACCATCCTGTCCCGTGCTGACATGGAAGGCACCTTCCCGCAGCCCCCGACCTACGCTGACCTGATCCTCAACCAGGCTGCTATCGACCGTGAGAAGCAGGTTCTGAACATGAACTCTGCCAACAACTTCAACGGCTTCTACGGCGAGATCGTTGCCGATCAGCCCAGCAGCATCGACGGCCCCGAGCATCCCTGGTATGTGGAATCCATCCCCGAGAACTGGACCCAGCAGAATCCTGCCACCATCGACGCTGACCGCGTCAACGGCAAGACCAAGGTTCAGCTGTATCAGATGGCTGGCGTGCCCCTGGACGGCTCCATCATCATCGACGGCGCTGAGTACACCTGGGACGACTTCATGAACCAGCTGACCTATGACGAAATGGCCAGCCTGTGGGGCAGCACTCCCGCGGCCATCGCTTCCATCGGCAAGCAGAAGGACGCCAACGCTGACCGTCCCCTGAACCTGGGCGCGACCTTCACCTGGGCGGATGCTCCGCTGCAGGCTGCGACCTTCAACACCGAGCTGATCCGCCGCGTGGGTCAGATCTGCGGTGAGTTCGACCTCCAGAAGGGCATTACCGGCACCAGCGGCTGGTGGGGCCCCGGCGCGAACACCAACCGTTCCCAGTTCGCAGGCCGCACCAAGGAATACTACTCTCAGGATGCGATCCTGAACGGTTACATGGCCGCTGCTTCCATCTCCGGCGCTCAGAGCAAGGGTACCAACGTATACATCAAGCACTGCGCGCTGTATGATCAGGAAGACCTGAACGCCGGCACCACCGTGTGGGTCGACGAGCAGACCATGCGCGAGAACTACCTGCCCGCCTTCAAGAAGTCCATGCAGGACGGCGAATCCGCCGGCGCCATGGTTTCCTGCTGGCGTCTGGGCCAGCAACAGATCTCTCACAACTACGACTTCATCACCGAGCTGTTCTCCAACGAGTGGGGCTGGTTCGGCGAGTGGGTCACCGACCACACCGGCGGCCAGGGCGGTGCAAACTGGACCAATCCTCTGGCGCCCGAAGGCGAAACCAAGTACAACTGGGTCACCGGTAACTTCAATAGCCAGGAAGTCATCCTGCGCAACGCTGGTCTGACCATCATGGGCAGAGGCGCTGGCAGTCTGAACGGCACCTGGGATGCTACCCTGCGCGACGGCAAGGGCGGCCTGCTGGTCACCTTTGGTTCCGACGATGCTGCCATCACCAAGGAAAGCGTCGGTCAGTACTACTACATGCGTATGATGGCGCTGAAAGGCCTGTACAAGGCTGCCAACTCCAAGCTGGTTGGCAACGGCGTTGACATGAGCGCGATGGCGAATGTGGCTGTCGAGCTGGTTCAGGCGGAAGCTGCCAGTGTGGCTGCTCCTCTGAGCGCTGAGGCTCTCAACGGCGGCGAAATCGAGTACGTCCTGGAGGGCGCTCTGCCTGCCGGCCTGACCCTGGATCCCTACACCGGCATCATCAGCGGTCTGCCCACGGAGATTGCCAGCTCCGAAGGTACAGTCTACGCTGTGGTTGACGGCTGGATCAAGGGCTCCTGTAACTACAGCGTGACCGTGACCTCTCCCTGGTCCGCCGACCTGCCCCGTGCCCGCGTTGGCGAGGCCTACGACGGTTCCATCGCCTCCAACATCAATGCCACCGGTACCCTGGCGTACTCCGTGGCCGGCGGCAGCCTGCCCGAAGGCATGGAAATTGCTGCTGATACCGGTCTGCTGACTGGCGCTCCGACCACCGAAGGCACCTACACCTTCCAGATCGCTGCAACCTTCACCAGCAAGCAGGGTTGGAGATCCGTCTCCACCACCTATGTCTCCGAGGAATTCACGATCACCGTTCGTCCTGCCAACTAATGGACAGTTAACAGGATCGAAACTCCATTTCGGTTGACTAAGGATTAGCCAAAACTGGCTCCGGATAGCCGCAATGGTTTATCCGGAGCCTTTCTGGATTGAATGGTCTGTACATTCTTGACCGTTAATTGCAAGAATCCCAAAGGATGTACATGAAAGGGGATACAAACAAGCATGAAAATCCGACTGAAGCATCTGTGTCTGGCGCTGGTTGCGTTGATGTGCCTTGTCCTGCTCAGCAGCTGCGGCAGTGCGCCTCAGCCCAAGCAAAGCGTTGCATCCATGGAAGACATCGGTATCAAGGTGCAGCCGAAGACCGCCTATATTCTCGGCGACCCCTTTGATGTGTCCGCCGGCGTCCTGAATCTTTTCTATGATGATGGCACGATCAAGGAGCTGCCCTTCACTGCAGAGGGTGTGACGATCAGTGCGCCCGATATGGCAACCGTTGGCACAAAGACGGTGAATGTGGATTATGATGGCTTCAAGGTCAGCTACATGATCACCATTGAAACGCAGAAGTACGCTGTTTCCTTTGACCTGAACTATGCGGGTGCGTCTGCGCCTGCCGTGCAGATGGTGGAAGCGGGAGCATATGCTGCCCGCCCCTCTGATCCGGTGCGTGAAGGCTATCGCTTTGGCGGCTGGTACGCCGACGCCAATGCAACAACCGCCTTTGACTTCAGCGCGGAGGCCATTACAGGCGATGTTATTGTCTACGCTGCCTGGACCGCCGTGTATAGCGTCACGTTTGACCTGAATGACGGCGCATCTCAGGCGACGACGGTTGTGGTGGATGCCGGTACTCCCATCCAGGAAATGATGGCGCCTGCCGCTGCCCGCGAAGGTTATGAATTTGCCAAGTGGCACACCGATCCCGAAGCGGATACCCCCTACGATTTCACCCAGGCCGTGAGCGCCGACGTGGTGCTCTATGCGCATTGGGCGGAAATCCAGGCCGGTGCAACCATGGTTGCCGTGACCTTTGATTACAATGGCGCCGGCACCCTGACTGCCCGCACGGAAAGCATTGTCAGCGGAAATAGCGTGGAAAAGCCCCAGGATCCTGACGTGGAAGGCCGTACCTTCACCGGCTGGTTCACTGCGCCCGAAGGCGGCGAAGCCTTTGACTTCACGGCTGCTGTTACCGAGGATATCACCCTTTACGCCGGTTGGGATGTGGAGTACTACCTGGTGCGCTTCCACTACATCATCGATGGCAAGGATACTGTGATGCGTACCCGTGAAATCGATCCCGGTGCGAAGGCTGCTGCCGGTGCAGTACCCGTGGTAGCTGGTTACAAGTTCACCAATACATGGTACACGGATGCAGAGTATACCCAGGTCTACGATTTCAAGAAGCCCGTCCATCAGGACTATAACCTGTACATCAAGCCCATGAAGGAATACCGCTTTGAGGCGGAGCACACCTTCATTGACGAGAATAAGGCCGGCGTCGGCTCCTCTGATAACTTCAGCGGCCTGAAGCTGATCTTCAAGGATAACGGCACGGCTGAAGCCAGCAATGGGTTCTGGGTCAGCGGTCTGTATTACAATACCGCCTTCGTGGAATTTGTTATTCATTCTGATGCGGCGATCAACGACGCCATGCTGCAGCTGCGCCTGTCCGCTGAGTGGGCAGACATGTACATCGCGCCCGAAGACACCAATTTCAACGGCAAGGACTATTACAGCTTCGCGATCTCTTCTGCTCCTGCGCAGGTGGATGAAGCTGGCAACGTCCTCAAGGATGAAAAGGGTTATGCCATCAGCGTGGCAGACCAGGCCCGCACCTTTGATTACACCCCCATTGCCATCACTGGTGCGATCACCTTCTCCCAGAGTATGGTCGATAAGCGTCCCTTCTCCGACTATCTGATGACGACAGAATTTGCCCTGCAGGAGGGCTGGAATGTTGTCCGTCTGACGGTCAACAATAGCCATGCCCCCTACGACGGCACCATGGAAGCGACTGCTCCCATGATCGACTGTATGAGTATTTTCACGGATGCAACGCTGACCTGGATTCCCATGGAAGAAAATGTTGCAGATCCCAGCAGGGTGAACAACGGCTGATCCATGAAAGGTGGATGCTGAATTGAAGACATTACAAACGCTTCGCAAGCTCATCTGGAGTTTGCTGCTGCCCTCAGGGCTGCTGCTGGTTGCGTCGCTGGCGCTGTATGCCCTGACGGGCAAGACGGAGTTTTCTCCTGAATTGTCCGGCAGGGTGCTGGGGCTGGGCTGCGCCTGCATCGGGTTGGAGGGCTGTGTCATCGCCGTTGCGGCGCTGCTGCATGACGAGGGCAAGCTGATTGCCCGGCTGCTGGATGTGATCATCTATGCAGCGTATGCGCTGGGCTTGCTGACCTGGCTGTTCTATCTCGTCAACGAGGTGAACTACATCACCAATATCCTCGTTGCTATCGATGGCACAAAGATTTCATTCGTATTCCTGGCTACTGCACTGGGGTTTGCATGCGCCTGGGTGCTGGCGCTGGTGTGTGCGATGCGCTGCAGCAAGGTGCTGAAAAAGGCTGAGGAAGCGAAGCGGGAAGGAGGCGCAGAAGCATGAAAAAACGATTGCCAAAGACGCTTTTCGTCCTCTTTGTGACCCTTCTGTGTATCCTGATTCCTGCCTATGACGTGATGACTGCATACAGCGCGATGATCAACAATGCCCTGAACATTCAGAGCTACCGCGTGGTGGAGTCCGACATTGCAGCGGATTACGACTCGGAATACTTTAAGGCTGATTTCAGCGACCCGGAAGCCTATGCCAAGGCTGCGGCAGAATTATGCCGTCAGGTGGAGGCGGAAGGTCTGGTGCTGCTGACCAATCAGAACGGTGCGCTGCCCCTGCCGAAGCAGGCGAAGGTCAGCTTCTTTGCACAGGGTGCGGTGTACCCGGGTTATGGCTCTACCGGCTCCAGTGCTGCCAAAACGGATGGCTACGGTTCTCTGCGCACAGCCTTTGAAAAGAAGGGCTTCTCTGTTAACGGAGCCCTGTGGGACTGGTACGCGCAGAAGGCTGCCCGTCTGCGCCTGAATACTGTGGACGGTCTGGTCAAGACTTATCGTACCAACGAGCTCCCTTGGGAAGACGTGACTGCGGCGCAGGGCGAGTCCTTCGCTAACTTCGGTGACGCCGCCATTGTCGTGCTTACCCGTGATAGCGGTGAGGGCTTCGACGTGTCCACCAAGGGCAGCGACGGCCTGGATGGCAGCTACCTGTCCATCACCAAGGAAGAGGAAGACCTGCTTAAGGGTTTGACCGAATTGAAGCAGTCTGGCGTGTTCAAGCGTGTCATCGTGCTGCTCAACGCGGCGGTTCCCATGCAGCTTGACTTCCTCTACCGCGCAGACATCGATGTGGATGCGTGCCTGTGGGTCGGCAACATCGGCATGTCCGGTGCGATGGGTATAGCGGACGTTCTGGCGGGCAGTGTGAATCCCTCCGGCCGCCTGACCGATACCTACACCCGCGACAATTTCTCTTCTCCGGCCATGGCATCCTGGGTGTTGAATCCCAACGGTATCTTCGCCCAGCCCTATGCCAATGCGACAGAGATGAACCTGAACAGCTCGCAGCAGTACTACGGCGTGTATGTTGAGGGGATCTATGTGGGGTACCGCTACTACGAAACCCGCTACGAGGACTACGTCATCGGGCGAGATCAAAGCGGCGAGTATGATTACTCGGTCGTGGCTTTCCCCTTCGGCCATGGCCTGTCCTACACGGACCTTCGCGTACAGCGACATGAAGGTAACCCGTCAGGCGGATTCGGACAGCTACGTCGTGACGCTGACTGTCACCAACACCGGCAGCGCTGCCGGCCGCGAGCCTGTGCAGATCTACCTGCAGAAGCCTTACATCGAAGGCAACCTGGAAAAGGCCTCCGTCGAATTGGCCGGCTTTACCAAGACGAAGCTGCTTCAGCCTGGCGAGAGCGAAACGGTTCGCGTTACGGTAAACGGAGAATTCTTCCGCACCTATGATGCGGTGGAGGCTCAGACCTACGTGCTGGATCCAGGCGATTACTACCTTGCAGCAGGCTACAATGCACATGATGCGCTGAATAACATCCTTGCCAGCCAGGGCTTCTCTCCCGAAAGCACGGGTGGCCGGATGACTGCAGCAGGCAATGCTTCTCTGGCTGCTGTGGCCCTGCACCTGGATCAGCGGGATGCTGTTACCTATGCGGTTGCAGCTGAAACAGGCGAGCCGATTACCAACCTGTTTGACTTTGCGGACATCAACCGCTACGAGCACCGCGGGGATAATCAGGTTACCTACCTGTCCCGTGCGGATTGGGCGGGTACCTGGCCGAAGAAGCCAGTGAAGCTTTCAGTTGCCACCGAAGGCATGATGAGTGACATGGCAAGCCATAAGCCGCTGCCCAATGATCCCGAGGCGGTTTCTCCCCTGTACAACATTGACAGTGGCAGTCAGCTGATTGCCATGCACGGTCTGCCCTATGATCACAGTACCTGGGATATTCTCCTGGACCAGCTGACCTATGAGGAACAGGCGCTGCTGGTGACCAACGCTGCTTTCGGTACCAGCGCGTTGGACTCCATTGCGCTAAAGGAAACCAAGGCCAGTGATGGCCCGACGGCTGTGTCTGCGTCCATCACCGCGGTGTCCTTCCCCAACGAAGGCATTTGGGCTTCCTCCTTTGACGTGGAGCTCATTGAACGTATCGGTGACTTCCTGGCAGAGGATGCGCGGCTGAACGGCGTTGATACCATGTATGCGCCCGGCGTCAATATCCACAGAACCCCCTTCGGCGGCCGTGCGCATGAGTACTTCTCCGAGGATCCTCTCCTGACTGCGTATGCTGCCATGGCCGAGGTCAAGGGGATGCAGAAAAAGGGCGTCATCCCTGTACTGAAGCATTACGCCTTCAACGATGAGGAATCCGCCCGCAACGGTATTGGTATCTGGTTGAATGAACAGGCTGCTCGTGAGATTTACCTGCTCCCCTTTGAGTACGCGATGCGTCCCTCCATGGGTGCAGGTGCGTTAGGAGCTATGTCCAGCTTCAATCGTGTTGGTGCACTCTGGACCGGCGCTTCCAAGGCGCTTCAGCTTGATATCAGCCGGAATGAATGGAATTTCCAGGGCTACTTCATTACGGACATGGCATCCTCCAATGGCGCGCTGTTCATGACCTTTGATGACGGCGTGTTCAACGGTACTGATCTGTTCCTGGGCAGCGGCAGCAAAACTGCCTTGAAGGAATGGAAGAGTAATATCCCCTTCCGCAACCGTGTGCGTGAGGCTGTGCATCGTGTGTTGTATGTTACCGTGAATGGTAACGCAGTCATGAACGGTGTTTCGCCCAGTTCCCAGGTCGTGCTTGTAACGCCATGGTGGGCTATGGCTTTGCTGGCGGCGATTGCAGCCTCGGCTGTCATTGCACTTGGTAGTGTTGTGGTGCATATCTGGTTCATCCTGGAAGATAAGCGCAGCAAGGCATGACGCATGTGCCGCGGAAGAGCCACGTTTCGCTGGGCCTGATAGATCAAATGCACAACTGATTTCATAGGATACAAACAAGCAGCTCCGCCCCTCTTCTGTTCAGAGACGCTGTAGGGGCGGGGTTTGCCTTTGCGTCAGTATGGAGAATATGCTATGAACGGAAAAATTCATCAATTGGCAAAGCAGCTTACTTCAACGTGCAGACCAACAAGTTCGAGGTCGAGGGCGGTGCGTATGACATCCTGATCGCCGCGTCCAGCGAGGACATCCGCTTGCGCGGCACACTGGAGGTCAGAACCCCATCTGCCGCATGGTCGCCAAGCTCCTCGGTAGTATGATTGACAAGGCCATTGCGAGCGGCAAGCCCGGTCTGAATCTGCTCTTCATCTACAACATCACCTTCTGCGGCATGGGCAAGATGATGGGCGGCATGATCACGATGGAACGCATCCAGGTGGATCCGCGAGGGCGGTTTGTTCGTCATCGTCAGCAATGTCGTGACTGTGTTCAAGTACCTAATCCTGACCTTCCTGCCCTTGACCTTCAAAGGTCTGTGGGCGGTAGATTTCGGCTGGCCGGGCATCGAGGCTGAAATTTTCGGTCAGCCCTTCACCTGGAATATCTTTGGTTACGCGGTCAAGGAAGGCAGCGCAGTGATGGGGGGTCTGGGCTACTTCATTGCCTGCATGATCGCCATGGTCATCGGCGAGGCCATCAATTTCCCAATCCAACGCAGCTTCGTGTTCCGTAGCAAGCGCCCCGTCAGCCCGCAGATTGCGTGGTACGTTGTGGCCTTCTGCATCGTGACTGTGATCGTCAACTCGATCAACTGCATCTGGGTGGATGTGGCTGGTCAGTGGGTCGCACCCCGGCTGTACAACATCGGCACGACGGTGCTCAATGGCGGCGCTTCGATGGTCGTGTTCTTCTTCGTGAACAAGATTATCTTCCGGAGTGTGGAAGCTTAGAATGTACGCTCACCATGTACCTCATACATAACCCGCAATCTCTCCAAAACAAAGTTATCCCCCAGAATCGCGAAGATTCCGGGGGATTTTCTCCTGTACGCCCGGCAGGAGTCGAACCTGTGACCTTCAGAGTCGGAGTCTGACGCTCTATCCAACTGAGCTACGGGCGCTCATCAGCCTAATTATTTTACCACAGCAGGGGAGGATTGTCAAGCGGAAATGCGGAAAAATCGCGGGGAAGGGATCGAAAGGAAAGCGGAAAGGTATCCGCAAGGGCGCGAAGCGGGGGAAAATCAGCTATCGAAAAATATCTGCCACATTTTCTGCGCATTTTGGGGGGATTTTTTAAAGAAATGCTGCTTGCCCTCTTTTCAAACGGGCAAAAAACTGTTACAATAATACGAGAGCAGAAGATGCTCAAATCACGAGAGGAGAATGAATCCATGAAGAAGCTCGTTTCTCTCATCCTGGCGCTGGCGATGGTGCTGTGCGCGGTTTCCTTCGCGTCTGCGGATGAAACCTACCGCGTGGCGATGATTACCGACTCCGGCGACATCACCGACCAGTCCTTCAACCAGACGACCTACGAGGCCTGCAAGGCGTTCTGCGAGGCCAACGGCGTCGACTTCAACTACTTCAAGCCCACCGGTGACTCCGACGCGGAGCGCATCGCGCAGGTCGAAGCGGCCATCGACGAAGGCTACAACGTCATCGTCATGCCCGGCTACCTGTTCGCGGCGGCGGCTATGCCTTCGGCGGCGCTATCGTCGAGGCTGCTCCCCAGCACAAGGACGTGAAGTTCATCGCGCTGGACGTGAGCGAGTATGACCTCACCTCCAACGGCGTTGACCTGAGCAAGGCGTCCAACCTGTTCTCTGCTGTGTATCAGGAAGAACTTTCCGGCTACATGGCGGGCTATGCGGCAGTGAAGATGGGCTACAAGAAGCTCGGCTTCCTCGGCGGCATGGAGGTTCCGGCGGTGCAGCGCTTCGGCTACGGCTTCGTGCAGGGCGCGAATGACGCGGCGGTGGAACTGGGCATCGCGGCGGACGTCTCCTGCGAGTACGTCTACGGCGGCAAGTTCATGGGCGATGCTGACATCACGGCGTACATGGACAACTGGTACGCCACCAAGGGCGTGGAAGTCGTGTTCGCTTGCGGCGGCGGCATCTACACCTCTGCGGCGGAAGCAGCTGCGAAGGTCGGCGGCAAGATGATCGGCGTTGACTCCGACCAGTCTCCCATCATCAACCAGTATGCGGACGGCATGACGGTTACTTCCGCCATGAAGGGTCTGGCGGCGACGGTTAAGACGCTGCTGACCGATACCGTTGCGGGCAACTTCGACCTGCATGCGGGCAAGGTGGAGAACCTCGGCCTCGTGTCCGGCGACGACCTGACCCTGAACTACGTCGGCCTGCCCGTGGAGACCACGGAATGGAACGACACCTTCACCGTGGATGACTACACCGCGCTGGTGAAGGCGATGGTGGATGGCAAAGTGACCGTTTCCAGCGACATTACCGTGCGTCCGGAAACGACCATTGTGGTCAACTACAACGGCAACATCAAGTAATCTCACCTTCCGGGGGATGGCAACGTCCCCCGGATTCTGACAAGAGCTTCCGCCGGGGGAGTCCTCTGCCGTGCGGAAGTTTTTGTCAGAATCAAGCGCATTTTCGGCGCACACGGGGAATCATCCGCCGCAAAATCGGCGAAATCAATGGGGAAAACAGAACATCAAGGAGGAAATGCTTCATGGAGAAACAGCGCGTTCAAACGCCGGACGAAAGCACGCCTTATGCCATCGAAATGCTGCATATCACCAAGCGCTTTCCCGGCATCATTGCCAATGACGACATCACCCTCCAGCTGCGCCACGGCGAAATCCACGCGCTGCTGGGTGAGAACGGCGCGGGCAAATCGACGCTGATGAGCGTCCTTTTCGGCTTGTATCAGCCTGAGAAAGGCGAAATCAGGAAGGATGGCGAAACGGTGTCCATCCGCAACCCCAATGACGCCACCGCGCTGGGCATCGGCATGGTACACCAGCACTTCAAGCTGGTGGAGTGCTTCACCGTGCTGGACAACATCATTCTGGGCGTTGAACCGACGAAATTCGGCTTCCTGCAAAAGAAAGAGGCGCGGCAGAAGGTGCTGGCGCTGTCCGAGCGTTACGGGCTGCACGTCGACCCCGACGCGAAGGTGGAGGATATCACCGTTGGGATGCAGCAGCGCACGGAAATCCTCAAAATGCTCTACCGCGACAACGAAATCCTGATTTTCGACGAGCCGACCGCCGTCCTGACGCCGCAGGAGATTGACGAACTGATGCAGATTATGCGCAATCTGGCGGCGGAGGGCAAGTCTATCCTCTTCATCTCCCATAAGCTGTCGGAGATTATGGCGGTTTCCGACCGCTGCACGGTGCTGCGCAAGGGCAAGTACATCGGCACGGTGAACACGAAGGACACCACGCCGGAGGAACTGTCCGCGATGATGGTCGGGCGCAACGTCAACTTCCACGTCGAGAAGAAACCGGCGCAGCCCGGCGAGGTCGTGCTGAAGGTAGAAAACATGACCGTCGCGTCCCATGTGCACAAGAACAACGCGGTCAAAAATGTGTCGCTGGAGGTGCGCGCGGGCGAAATCGTCTGCCTTGCGGGCATTGATGGCAACGGTCAGACGGAGTTCGTGTACGGTCTGACGGGCTTGGAACCGCTCGTCAGCGGCAAAATCTACCTGGATGGGCAGAATATCACCCGCGCGTCGATTCGCCGGCGTTCGCTGGACGGCATGAGCCACATCCCGGAGGATCGCCACAAGCACGGCTTGGTGCTGGATTACTCGCTGGAAGACAACATCGTTTTGCAGCGCTATTTCGACCCGGAATTCACGCGCGCGGGCTTCCTGCGCCGCAAGAACATCCGTGCCTATGCCAATCGGCTGATTGACCAGTACGACATCCGCTCCGGGCAGGGCGCAACCACCATCGCCCGCAGCATGTCCGGCGGCAACCAGCAGAAGGCGATTGTCGCGCGCGAAATCGACCGCTCGCCGCACCTGCTGATTGCCATGCAGCCCACGCGCGGTTTGGACGTGGGCGCGATTGAGTACATCCACAAGCAGATTATCGCCGCGCGCGACGAGGGCAAGGCGGTGCTGCTGGTTTCGCTGGAGATGGACGAGGTGCTGGACGTGTCCGACCGTATTCTCGTGATGTACGAAGGCGAAATCGTCGGCGAGCTTGACCCGAAAACGACGACGGCGGAAGAAATCGGCCTGTATATGGCGGGCGCGAAACGGGAGGTGCGGTAAAGATGGCAAACGAACCCAAGAAAGTCCGGCAGCGCAGGTCGATGCTGCAAATTCCCGGCGTGCAAACGATTCTCTCGTCGCTGCTGTGTATCGTGCTGGGGCTGCTGGCGCAGCGGGACAGCGCAGCAGCGGAGGCCGTGCCCATCGGGGACGAGATCTATCTGGGCGACTACAACTACATCGACGTGCAGTACATGACCACCTGGGCCTATCGGGTGACGCTGGGCGACGGGCGCAAACTGGTCTTCTATCTGGCGGAGGACACGGAGGGATACGGCTATCTGGTGCAGCTGAACGACGCGGAATATGCACGGTTCGCGGATATCGTGGACTATACCTATACCGACGACAGCGGTGACGGCGCAGTGCCGGACGATACGGCCGCGCCCTCGGAGCTGGCCGTCTATATCCCGCTGACGGAAACCACCGCGCCGGCACCGGTACGTCTGGTGGGCGTGATCTGTGAGACGCCGGAGGCATATATCGACGATATTGCCGCCGCTGTCGGCATGACCGCCGAGGACTTTGTGTACACCTATGGCGACTATTACATCGACAGCGAGCTGACACCGGACACGGGGAGCAGCTTTTGGTCCCTCATAGCCAGCTTCCTCGGGCTGGCCGCCTTTGTGCTGCTGGTAAGCGCCGCCTCGTACACCGCACAACTGAACAGCACGCTGAAGCATCTGAAAAAGGGAAAGCTGCTGGAACGGGCGGAGAGCGAATTCCACTATCTGGAGGGTGACCGACGCTCTGACGCACTGGTGAGCACGGCGTTCCTGTACGGGCGGCGGCAGAACATCGTTCTGCCCCTGGCGGACGTGCTGTGGGTCTATCGTCACGACCTAAAGCTGCTGTGGGCCAAAAGCACGGTGGTGGAGCTGCTGACCTATGACGGGCGCAGCATCACGCTGCGGCTC
>ENA-ORPH01001221-ORPH01001221.1-human-gut-metagenome-genome-assembly--contig:-NODE-1221-length-25608-cov-6.788048_pt1 | contig 25608 bp, 31 predicted proteins | sample MGYA00242142_ERZ509074 | MGnify/ENA primary metagenome ERZ509074 (study PRJEB26280, sample SAMEA2338724) | human gut metagenome | biome: human gut; feature: human-associated habitat; material: faeces...
AAGATAAATGGAGATATTAAGAGATAATATATTCATTTATAGAGATAGGAGAAAATATAAATGAATGAATTTAAAGTTATTGAAATAATGAATAAAGCCCAAATATCAGTTTTAAAGGAAAAAAACGAAGATTATTCATTAAATCAAAAAATTCAAGAATACTTAAAGGATGAAACTATTTTTTTTAGGATTAGTCCCCAAAATGCATATAAAATATTAGATGCAGTTGGAGTAAGAAAAGATAGTATAGAAGATGTGTATCAAAAATTAATAGATCCGAATGTGTTTTTTGAGTTAGTGCAAAAAGGAAAGATAAAAACTGAAGATAAAAGTATAATTGTCAAATATGATAAATATCGGTCGAGATGAATTATTTAAAAATAAAAAATAGAATGGATGGAGTTAGTAAAAATGAAAGATGAATATATATATAGGTTTTATGATGAAGTAAAACAAAATTTAGATGGAGATTATAAAATAATATTAGAGCCTACTAGAAAAATTAAAGAAGATTGGATAGAATATGACAAAGTTAAGTGGGAAATGGAAGAGGGAATTAGTCAACTAGTAGAAAAGTTATTAAAAGAAAACTCAATGAGTTTTGAGGATAAAGTCTTAGAAGTGTATAAATATATATGCTTAAATTATGTATATGATGCTAATGTATTGTATTTTTTCAAAAGAGACGATAGTGATAAAGATAATATAAAATATATAGCCGTAGATTGGTATGGAAGAATTGTTGGACAGGATTGGATAAAAAGAAGACAGAAACATAATAGAAGAATATGCTATGAATTTGCAAGATTTTATGCCAAAGCAATAAATGTGTTATTAGGTGAAAATGATAAATTAGAAGCGGTTTTACTTGGTGATAAAGAAAATTTACATTATGTTGTAGGTTTAACTGGAGAAGAATATAGTATAATTTTGGATTTAGATGATTTTAATAGCATAAAGGATTTAACAAGAGTAAAATTTGGACTAACTATAAAAGGAATAAAAATACTTAGAGATGATTCTAAAAAATTTCAAAAAGTAGTTGAGAAATTTAATAATGGAAAAAGAGATGAGCTTTTGGAAATTGAAGATGCAAAAAGAAATCTAGAGAAAAAGAGTCTTATAGAATATTTTGATGAAGTTGTAAAAATCTTAAAAAGTAAAAATATTGATGCTCAGGGATTTTTTGAATACATAAGGTCAATTATCGAAAAAGAAGGAATTGAGATAGAAAAAATATGGAAAGAAGATAAAGATGCTCCAGAGAAAAGATATGAAAGATGTTTGATTTTTAAGATTAATGAAAAAACATATTTAGTAGATAGTATTAAAAAAGAATTAGTTGAGGTAAAAAAAGAAAAAATGGATAAAAAAATTTTTATATTTAATCCGTCAGAAAATATGTATTCATATTATGGTGGATAAAATGTGGTGTTTTTCCACAAAAAATGAGTGAAATTATTCACTCATTTTTTGTGGAACTTTTTAAGGCTCCTTTTGGATTAATTAACAAGTTACGGCTTTATTCAGGATCTTTAAAACGAACAGAATGTTGATCGACAGGTAAAAGCTGTTCAAAATTTTCTTTGCAAAATGTCCGAAATTCATTTGCAATGGTATCAAGGCGTTCACGCATTGGATAATTTCTCCAATTATAAAAACGCTCTGAATTCCAGAATTCATTTGCTTCATCGATAGTCATTTTTTCAGTAAGATAACCACAGTATTTATAAAGCAATTCAAAATCGTTTTTTAACATCCAATGAGCTAAGACTTGTCTTGGATGCTGCCTTGGATAATAGTCTCTATTATCGGAAGAAATAAACCAGTTACCACATTGGTCAACATAAAGCATGTATGGATTTTCGTCAAAGTTAATGAGAGCTTTTTTGTCAATTAATTGTGGGGTTAAACCACTTTTTTGTACTTCTTCTAGTACAGGCATATTTGTTGCAGCTAAATGAAAATGACAATGAACAATTGATGTTTTATGTTTTCCACCACCAGTTTTTCCACTACCACATTCAAAACCAAATACTTTTTTACCATAAATTCTTTCAAGAATGGAAGAAATATTATCGTAAATTATAAAAAATTCATCAAGCTCTTCATTAGAAAGATTGGCAAAAGACATAACATGCTTCTTAGGAATAATCATTACATATCCATCAAAAAATGCACCTGTTCCAGGAATAACAAAAAAGTTTTCACTATCGTATAGAATGTGCTCTTTATGTGAAGCGGTATTATTGAGAATTCTACAAAAAAGACATTCGCTTTTAGGCTGAATATATCCACTTTCTGTAGAATTACAAATGTGGTCTCCACAATCAATTCCGTGCGATTCTAATAAATGTGGAAAATCTACCAGAATATTTTTGGTAGAAAGGAACATTTTTTGGGGATCTGTCTTGGTGTTGGTCAATTGAATTACAAATGGATTGTAATTAACTAACCAATTATAAAAATAATTGGTAAAAAACACTGGACTCTTGTTGAAGTGATAAATGTTCTCAATTGAACTTTGAGATACTGTTTTAATAATAGTAACAGCTTTAAAACCTTTGATAATATTTTTTGCAATAGTAAGATCGGAATCATCTCCAATGATTACAATAAATTTCCGGCTTGTTAACATATATAATCCTCCTTAATAAAAAATATATATATATTATTATATCACATTTTTTCTGTAAAATAAAGTATTTATGTGAAAAATATTGAAAAAAGAAAAAAGATGTAGTATAATTGCAAAATAATATATTTGAATAGAAAAAAGGAGAATGTATGGAAAATATAGTATTACCTAATTATGAACATTGTATATTAAATACAATTACATCTGTATTAAAATATTATAATGTGGAAACTGAACACAAAAGTTTAAATGAACTTGATAGAACTCTGCAGAAAAATTATAGAAACATAGTTTTTTTAATTTTGGATGGAATGGGAGAACATATACTAACGAAAGTATCTCCTGATGGATTTTTCAAAAAAAATGAACTTGAGAAAGTTACATCAGTATATCCATCAACAACCACAGCAGCATTAACAACTTATTATGCTGGAAAACCTCCATATGAAACAGGGTGGATAGCATGGTCACAATATTTTAAAGAATATGGTAGAGCTGTTGATATGCTTTCACATATGGAATCTTATAAACATGAATCTTTAAAAGATGCAAATCAAGATGTGTTTAAAACAGTGGTAAATTATGAAACTGTATTTGAACAGATAGAAAAGGCTTCAAAAGTTAAAGCTTATGAAATAATGCCAACATATTCGGACCGAAGGTCTAAAAGGACAATAAAAGCTGATTCAATAGATGAAATTATAGAAAATATAGAAATGCTAGTTGAAAATCCAAATGAAAAATTTATAATGGCATATAGTGATAATCCAGATGGATTGTTACATAAGTATGGAACAGATTCGGTAGAAGTTTCTCAATATATAATAGATACTGAAAAGAAAATTCAAAGTATGTGTGATAAATTACCAAATGATACAATTGTAATTATATCAGCAGATCATGGGCATAAAAATATTAAAAAAATATATAATATATTAGACTATCCAGATTTACAGGAATGTTTTATTATGCCACCATCATTGGAATCAAGGTGTTTAACTTTTTGGATAAAAGCGGATATGAAAGAAGAATTTGAAAGAAGATTTAATGAAAAATTTAATAAGGAATTTTGGCTAATGCCAAAAGAAGAGTTTTTAAATAAAAATTTGCTTGGATTCGGAAAAAAACATAAAAAAATTGATGATTTTTTAGGGGATTATATTGCTGTATCAATTAGTGATAGTATAATAAGCTTGGAAACATATTTAGCTAATGGAAAGCCAATAAAGAAATCAACACATTGCGGAATGACAATGGACGAAATGGAAGTACCTGTTATAGTAATAAAAAATGAATGTAAAAAGATCTAATCCAAAAAAGAGAAGTTGAGCTAGAACTCACATACTTCTCTTTTTTGGATTAGACTTTTTAGTTATGAAAAATGAAAAAAATATATACAAATTATCTAGAATATTCAATACTTTTGTGTAAAGACGTGAAATATTTGATTTTGTTTTTCCAAGGTATAATAATTTCATTTGGAATTTTTAAATTTCCATATCCTGTTCCAATATCAACATCAGGTTTGATTTTTCCATGAAAATCACTTCCGCCAGAAATGAATAAATTTCTTTCATTACAAAGTTTTAATAATTTTTCATGTTGTTCTTCTGTAAAGGTTGTATAATAACATTCAATTCCATCAATTTGGAAATTTTGCAATATATAATCTAAAATAGGTTCAGCATTTTTCTTATATTCAAAAATATGAGGAATAAATACTAATCCACCTGCCTCACGAACTAAATTGCTAGCAGTATTAAAATCTGGTACAAAATCATCCATTTCTACATATAATGGAGTTTTTGGGTCAGACATATATTGTCGGTAAAAAATTTTGCTAGAATTCCATGCTTCTTCTGATAAAAGTTTTTGGTTTTCCTCATGTTTAGTAATTTCATTGTGGAAAAATACAGAAGCAAACATTTCAGGATTATAATTATCAAGGCAATTTTTATCAAGATAAATTCCAGCTTTTAAGCATTTGTCGTATAATCTTTTAATTTCAATTTTATTTCTTTCAGTAGCAGGAATATAAACATTCTTTACAAGTTCATTCATTTTCTTGTAATCAATTCCATATCCTAATATTTCTATTGGAATATTTAAAGCTTTAGTATTAAGCTCAATTCCTGGAATAATGTGGCCTTTAAAAAGTGATGGAATATCAGTTTTTTCCAACTCTTTATAAACTAGTGCAGTGTTGTGATCTGTAATTGAAATAACATCTAAATTTTTTTCTTGGCATTTTTTTAAAACTGTACTACAACTTTCAGTGCCATCTGAATAAGTTGTATGCATATGTAAATCAATCATAATAAATCTCCTTTGCAATATAATAACATTTTTTTAACCAAGAGTAAAGATAACATAAAAAGTATACAAAAGTTTGCAAAACACGGAAAAATATGGTAAAATAAGAATGTATGAATTTTCTAGTGAAGGAGAAAATATAATGAATGAGATAAAAAATAAAATAATAACTATATCAGGAGAACCAGCAAGTGGAAAATCAACAGTAAAAAAAGCATTAGTAAAAAAATATACAGAATTAGGATATAATGTCCATGAAATATCTACAGGAGATATGTTTAGAGAGTTTCTATAAGAGAATATAAAAAAGTTCATCCAGAAATTGAAAATCCTAATTTGGCAGATGTGCAAAATGATGAAGAATTTGCAACTGTAAGAGGGCAAATAGATCAAATGATAGATAGTTTAATGGCTGAAAAAGGAATTGAAATTAATCAAAAAGAAAGACCAAATGATGTATGGTTAATTGATTCAAGACTTGCTTGGCATAATATACCAGATTCATATGCAGTTCGTTTAACAATAAATGATTCAATAGCTGGAATGAGAGTGTTTAATGATAGTTCAAGAGGTGAAGAGGATCAATATTCAACACTTAAAGAAGCAATAGAAAAAACTATTGAAAGAAAATTAGGAGAAATTTCAAGGTATAAAGAGAGATATGATGTTGATTTAGCAAATCCTGATAATTATGATTTAATAGTAGATACAGCATATTCAAATACTGATGAATTAGCGGATATAATAATTAGTGGAGAAAAGAGTTATAGAGAAGAAAAAGAGTATCCTAAATTTTGGGCAAGTCCAGTACATTTCTTACCGGTACAAGATTCAGTTCAATTAAATATGCGTGAAAGTGGCAAAGGCTTTACAACTGAAGAAATTTGTGAAAGTATCAAAGAAAATGAATTCAATCCAATAGAAGGTGAAATAAATTTAGATGAATATAATGGCCAGCTTTTTATGGGAGATGGAAATCATAGAGTATTTGCAGCTTTAGCAGCAGGAAAAACATTGTTACCATATTGTTCTCGAAAAGTAGATATAGAGCCAATTAACATGAAAGCATCTGAATATTTAAGTGAATTATATAACTGGGCAGATGGAATTAAATATTATGGGTATAAAATTGGAAAAAATTGCTTGTTCGAAAAATTTAATGTAAAAAATATAATAGGAATAGAAAAAATTCCATCAGCTCAAAAAGTTTTGAGATTAGATAGTCAATCGGGAGATGGAAGATAATAATAAAAAAAGATTATTCAAAATGAGAATAATCTTTTTTATTTTGACTAAAATATAAATAGAATGAATTTTAATAAGATTCATTCTTCTGAAAGGAGTTTACTATGAAAGTTAAAGATTGTATGTGTGGTGAAGTTTGGTGTGCAAAACCAGATACAAAAATAAATGAAGTTGCAAAATTGATGGAAAAAAATCATATTGGATGTGTTCCTATTTGTGACCCAAATAACTGTCTAGTAGGTATGATTACTGATAGAGATATAGCTCTTCGTACTGTTGCATGCGGAAAAGATGCAAAAAATACAACTGCAAGTGAAATAATGTCTTGCAATGTATGTTGTTGTAATGAAAATGATGAAGTATGTGATGTTGAAAAGAAAATGTCTACAAATCAAGTAAGAAGAATACCTGTTGTAGACGATAATAAGGTAATAGGAATATTAACATTAGGTGATTTAGCAAACTATAATGAAGAAATAGGTTCAGAGCAAATTTGTGATACTTTAGAAAATATATGTGAGTGTGGCGGACAAGCCAAAAACAATTATTAATATCATAATATTCTAAAAGCAGCCGAAAAGGCTGCTATACATAAAGAAAGAGAAAAGGATGATATGTCAGAAGATTTAAATTATATTTGTAAGATTATAAAAAGAATTTTAAATGCTGTATTAATTATTGGAGGAATATATTTAGGGTGTAAATTGGCAGTTTTTTATATGCCTTTTTTAATAGCATTTATAATAGCATTAATGATTGAACCTGCAATAAAAGCTTTAATAAAAAAAACTAAAATGACTAGAAAGGCATGTTCTATTATAATATTTGTTATTGTATTTTCTATCATAATAGGCTGTCTTGTATGGGGGATTATTTCTCTTGTATCTGAATCAACTAATTTGCTACAGATGTTAAACTTGTACATAGATAGAGCATATACCCAGATTCAAGATGCGATAGGCAAATTAAATATTACAAGAGTTAGTGTGTCAAAAAATATGTTAAGTCTTACACAAGATGCCTCAAAAGAAATGTTGCTAAAAGTATCTAAGTGGTTGACGGTTTTTTTAAACAAATTAATAGATATTGTTACATCAATACCAACAATTGCTATTTATATAGTTATAACAATATTGGCTTTATACTTTATTTGTACAGATAGAATTTATATGCTAGATTTTATGGAACAGCATGTTCCTTCAAAATGGCTTCAAAAATTAGGAAAGCATATAAGAGAAATTACAATAAACTTAGGTGGATATCTTAAAGCACAAGCAATATTGATTTTAGTTTCTTTTGTAATATCTGTTATAGGATTGTATATTTTTAAAATAGTAGGAATGAATGTAAAATATCCATTATTAATTGCACTTGCAATAGGATTTGTAGATGCACTACCAATATTGGGCTCAGGAAGTGTTATGGTTCCATGGGCAGTAATAGAAGCATTAAATGGTGATTTAAAACTTGGGGTAGCAATTATTGTTTTGTGGATTATAATGTCATTAGTTAGACAGGTATTAGAACCTAAAATTGTTAGTGGGAGAATAGGAATTCATCCAATTTTTACTTTGATTGCAATGTATACAGGATTTAAAGTAATAGGTGTAATGGGGATGATTGTAGGTCCAATTGCACTTATAATAATAAAAAGCATTTTGACTGAATATAGAGTGTGAAAAAAAGGACCGACCCCAAATTAGCATAAATTAAAAAAAGTCTCATAAACTTATAGAAAGATGTAAGTGGAGGGCTTTTTATGTTTATATGTAATTTAAAAATAAACGGGGGAAGAGCACTAAAGATAATAATTTTGGTTTTGTCACTTTTTATGCTATTCGTGTTTGAAATTAGCATTTATAAGATATTTTTTACTAGTGGAAAGTTTAATGTTAATGATAAACTTAGAGCAAAAGATATAACAGAATTAGATGCTAAAAATTATACAAATATTTTACAAGCGGTTCATGATGATATTGATTCTTACAAGGGGATGAAAATAAAATTTACAGGTTATGTTTATAGAGTTTTTGATTTTTCTGACGAACAATTTGTTATTGCAAGAGATATGTTTATAAATGAAGATAAAAATCAATCTGTTGTGGTTGGCTTTTTATGCGAGTCTAAAGATGTAAAAGCTTTTAAAGATGGAGAATGGGTAGAAATTACTGGAACGATAGAAAAAGGAAAGTATCATAATTCAGAAATTCCTATTATTAAAATTACTGAAATTAAAGGAGTAGAGCAACCAGATATGCCATATGTTATGCCACCAAGTGATACATATATACCTACAAGTGGACTTTTATAACAATTATGAAATAAATATATTGAAAAATGACAGAAATTGGAGTATAATAGCAACTAGCAAATACCTTATTAAATCCCTAATAAATATAAGGGAAAGTATGATTTTATGATTTTAATGTTTGTAAAGGAGTCAACTATGTCTGACATCAAAGAAAAAGAAACTACCAACAAAGAAGAAATTAAAGAAAATGAGATTGTGGGTGGCGGAAAGCAGAAAGAAAAGAAGCGGTTAAAAGGCAAGACTAAGAAGCAGTTGCCTAGAATTACTGATACAGAACAGTATATTCTTCAAACAGTAAAAGGGCAAAATGAACAAGTGAGAACTGTTGTTACAGCAGCATATCGAGCAATTAAACTCCAGAATATGAAATCTATTGTGTTGATTATTGGTAAAAGTGGCACAGGTAAAACTGAAATTCTTAGACAGCTGTCTGAGAAAATTGGTAGAGTTTGTGTTGTTGAAGATGCTAATGAGTTTACACAAGAAGGCTATTATGGAAGAGATGTTACAGAAATTATTTCTGATTTGGTTTCTGCTGCAAATGGAAACATTAAAGAGGCAGAAAGAGGAATCGTAATAATTGATGAAATTGACAAAAAGGCTGGATGCGCAACTGAAACTCGTGATGTAAGTGGGCAAGGTGTATTGAACTCTATGCTTAAACTTATTGAAGGAAAGAAAGTAAGAATTCCTGCTCCTGATGAAATTATGGATGATATGGAATTAAGTGCAGATGAGATTGAGGATTTCATGGCTAATGGAATAGAATTCGATACAGAAAATGTGATTTTCTTTTTGGCTGGTGCATTTTCTGGTATTGAAAAAATCAAAGAAAAACGTAATGGTACTAAAAGTTTAGGTTTTTCTAGTTCTACTTCTGATTCTAAAAAGAATAATAAGGACTCAAGCAAAACAACTAAAGAAGACCTTATTGCATATGGTCTTACAGAAGAATTTGTCGGAAGAATTGATACAATTGTTGAGATGAATGAACTTTCTGTTGATGTTCTGGAAGAAATCCTTAAAACTTCGAAAAAATCTAAGTTGAACCAATATGCTAGAGAACTCAGAAGATATGGAATTTTGGTTGAATATGATGAAGGTCTTCCTAGAGCTATTGCAACCAAAGCTAAAAATGGTAACACTGGTGCTAGAGAGCTTTCAAATGTAGTTAATTATATGTTTGAAAAAATTCTGTATGATGTAATGTCTGAACCCAAAAACACTTATAAGAAATGTATTTTGCAGGAAGGAATTGAAGAAGAAAATACGAAATATAAGTTAGAATAACCATAAAATCAAGGGAGGTCCTATTAGGACCTCCCTTTGTAAGAGACAAAGTTATAAATAAAAATATGCAAAATGTGTAAAATATATAAAAAAAATATTGAATTATGCCAAAATGTAATGTATAATATAAACAGCAAAACCCAATATACTAGTAATCCTAAATAAATATTAAGGAGATGTGATTTTATGGGGTTGAGAAAGAGCTTCTATGCAGATGTTACGGCATTGCATCCGGAAGTGACTGGCTCATGTTTAACAATGCGAGTTCAATTCCCTAATGGACGGAAAACTAATTTTATTGTAGATTGTGGACTTTTTCAGGAAAAAGAAAAGGGATACAATAGTTTAAATAAGGAGGATTTTCCGTTTAGAAGTGAAAACATTGAGTTTGCGTTAATTACGCATAATCATGCAGACCACATGGGAAGGTTACCTATGCTTATAAAAGGAGGTTTTAACGGATTTATTTATACTACAGAATCTACGGCTCAGCTTCTTCCTATTTCACTTAAGGATTCATATCAGATAATGAAAGAAGAGGCAAAAAATAGTAAAACAAAGCAGCCATATTGTGAATATGATGTAGAAGAAGTTTACAATAGGTTAAAGCCGTGTAAATTAGAGGAAACGGTATATGTTAGTCCATATATTAAGGTTACTTTTTTTGATAATGGTCACCTTATTGGGGCAGCTATGATTCTTGTACAAATAAGCTATCCTGGGCAAGAGGATATCAACTATTTGTTTACAGGAGATTACAAGCCGTACAATATTTTCAAAGTGGTTGACGAACTCCCTTGGTGGGTTAAAGAAATGCCTTTAAACATTGTGATTGAATCTACCTATGGTGACACAGAAATGAAAGATGTTCAATTCCATTTTGAAAGTGATATTAAGGAGGTTTTAGAAGCTAAGAAAAGTATTCTTATTTCCGTTTTTGCACAAGGAAGAGCTCAAGAAGTCTTGTATGTCTTGAAAAAAATGCAAGACGATGGAAGAATTAGTAAAGAAATTCCAATTTATTTGGATGGAAATCTTGCTCATCAGTATACAAGAATGTATAAGAGTGGAAAACTCGAAATCGATGAAGGTGATTTGGAGTTTTTGCCTATGAATTTCCATTGGACGGATAAAGACAACAGAGATGAAGTAATGAGAGATTGTGGTCAAAAAATTGTTCTTACTACTTCAGGTATGTTAGATCATGGCCCTGCTCAGTTGTATGTTCCGCAAATAATTGGAAGGGAAAATTGGGCAATTTATATTACTGGATATTGTGCAGATGGAACTTTTGGAAGGAAGTTGATGGATTCGCAAGGTGGCAAAATAACTATTCAAGGCGAAGAATTGACAGTTAGAGCGAAAGTATTCTCTACTGGAGAATTTTCTTCTCATGCTAAAGCAGATGAACTTGAAAATTTGCTTCGCATGTTTACAGATCTTAGATTGGTTTTGATTAATCACGGAGAAAAAGAGGTGAAATGCAAGTTTGCTGAAAGACTGGAGAATGCAAAAGTAGCCAAAAGGGTAGAAATTCTTGGTGAACATACTGTCAGAACAGATCATTATGGATTTGAAAAAATCATGGGATCTAAACTTTATAGTGTACCGAGAGTTGTAAAAGAAACCAAAGCCGATAGAATAAAGAAAAATAAAAAAGGCCAAAAAGTTAAAATTTTTTGTAGAAGAATTCATAATTGTCATTAAAAAACCATAAAATTGGAAGGAGCTCCTGTTGGGGCTTCTTCCTTTTAGAAAAAAATAATAAAAAACCTTGAAATATGAGAATATTCGTGTTATATTATAATGGTATTAATGAAAGGAAGAGATAAGAATGGGAATATTCAACAAAATATTTAAAAGTTATAGTGAAAAAGAAGTAAAGAGAGTAATGCCAATAGTTGAAAAAATAAATGGTTTAGAAGAAGAAATTTCAAAATTAACAGATGAAGAATTAAAAAATAAAACAAATATATTTAAAAAAGAATTAGAAGAAGGAAAAACATTGGATGACCTATTACCAGAAGCGTTTGCGGTAGTAAGAGAAGCATCAAAAAGAGTATTAGGTATGAGACATTTTGATGTGCAATTAATAGGTGGAATTATATTACACCAAGGAAGAATTGCAGAAATGAAAACAGGTGAAGGAAAAACACTTGTAGCAACACTTCCAGTATATTTAAATGCATTGACAGGAAAAGGAGTTCATGTAGTAACTGTAAACGATTATCTTGCTAAAAGAGATAGTGAATGGATGGGAAAATTATATAAATTCTTAGGACTATCAGTAGGACTAGTTATTGCAGGAATGAATCCAAAAGAAAAACAAGAAGCATATGCATGTGATATCACATATGGAACAAATAATGAGTTTGGATTTGACTACTTAAGAGATAACATGGTAATCTACAAAAATCAATTAGTACAAAGAGGTCTAAACTATGCAATCGTAGACGAGATCGATAGTATTTTAATTGATGAAGCTAGAACACCACTTATTATATCTGGTAGAGCAAATCAATCATCAGATTTGTATAAAAAAGCAAATGACTTTGTAAAAAGATTAACACCAAAAGTAATTGTAGAAGAAGATGTTAAAGATGAAGCTCAAGCAGAAGACAATGAAAAATATGATTACATTGTTGACTTAAAAGCCAAATCTGCATCATTAACACAAAAAGGTATCAAAAAGGCAGAAGAAGAGTTTCATTTGGAAAACTTTAATGATATAGAAAACTCAACATTAGTACATCATGTAAACCAAGCTTTACGTGCGCATGGAGTAATGAAAAGAGATATTGACTATATCGTAAAAGATGGAGAAGTATTAATAGTAGATGAATTTACAGGTCGTATCATGTATGGAAGAAGATACAACAATGGTTTACATCAAGCAATAGAAGCAAAAGAAGGAGTAAAAATTGCAGATGAATCAAAGACATTAGCAACAATTACATTCCAGAATTACTTCAGAATGTACGATAAATTATCAGGTATGACAGGTACAGCTATGACAGAAGAAGCAGAATTCGAAGAAATCTACAATTTGGATGTTATAGAAATACCAACAAACAAGCCAATGATAAGAGATGACCAAAATGATGTAATATATAAAAATGAAAATGCAAAATTTAATGCAATAGTAGAAAGCATAAAAGCAAGTCATGAAAAAGGACAACCAGTACTAGTTGGTACAGTATCAATTGAAAAATCTGAAAAATTGAGCAGAATTCTTAAAAAAGAAGGAATTAAACACGAAGTATTAAATGCTAAATTCCATGAAAAAGAAGCAGAAATTGTAGCACAAGCTGGTAAATTTGGAGCTGTAACAATTGCAACTAACATGGCAGGACGTGGTACTGATATTATGTTAGGTGGAAATAGTGAATATCTTGCAAAACAAGAAATGAAGAAAAATAAAGTTCCTGAAAATTTAATAGAAGAATCAAACACATATTATGAAACAGATGACCAAGACATATTAAGAGCAAGAGAAGAATTCAAGAAATTAGAGAAAAAATATGATGAGGAAATCAAAGAAGAAAAAGAAAAAGTAATTGCAGCTGGTGGTTTAAAAATAATAGGAACAGAAAGACATGAATCAAGAAGAATTGATAACCAGTTACGTGGACGTAGTGGACGTCAAGGAGACCCAGGAGAATCAAAATTCTATATAGGATTAGATGATGACCTAATGAAAATCTTTGGTGGAGACATGATTACAAAAGTATATAATACAATGGGAATGGATGAAAATGTTCCAATTGAAAATAAATTAATCAGCAATGCTGTAGAATCAGCTCAAAAGAAGGTTGAAGGACGTAACTTTAGCATCAGAAAGAATGTATTAAAATATGATGATGTTATGAATGCTCAAAGAAAAATTATATACGAACAAAGAAGAGAAGTTCTTGATGGTGAAAACTTAAAAGACAATATCTTAAATATGATAAAATCACTTTCAGAAGAAGTTGTTTTAACATACTTTGCAGGTGAAGAAGAAGCTAATGTTGAAGCATTAGATATGGATATTCAAAATACATTTGGAATTGAAATGTCAGATTTTATAAAGGAACATGCAAAGGATTCTAAAGCAATAATAGAAAAACTTCAACAAGCTGCATTAGATAAATATACAGCAAAAGAAGAAGACATCGGAAGTGAAGATTTAAGAGAACTTGAGAGAGTTGTAATGCTTAAAGTTGTTGACCAAAAATGGATGGATCATATCGATGCAATGGATGAATTAAAAGATGGTATTGGTCTACGTGCTTATGGACAACAAGATCCTGTTGTAAAATACAGAATTGAAGGTATGGACATGTTTGAAGAAATGGTTCTTGATATTAAACATGATGTTGTTAAAATTCTTATGAATTTACGTAAACAGGAAGAGGTTAAAAGAGAGGAAGCAGCTAAAATTACAGGTGCAGCTTTACAAGCTATTAATAGCTTAGATAATGGTGAACAAATTAAATCTGAAGTTAACAGAACTGTTGTTAATGAAGGTCCTAAAGTTGGTAGAAATGATTTGTGCCCTTGTGGTTCTGGTAAGAAATACAAAAACTGTTGTGGCAAAAATCAGTAATAGCAAGGACTGCAAAGATTTTGATAAATTGGCATAAATGCGAAAATTGAGCTTTTGTCGCCAATTTGTCGCCAAACAAATAAAATCTGTTGCCCAAATTCCTTAAAAGTGCTTATTTATCAATAAATACAGACTTGGCGACAAAAATAAAATATTAAAAAAGTTTAATATTGACTGACATTGTAAAAGATGCCAGTCTTTTTTCGTTCAATCGTTATTTGCAGATTGGAGGTAAAAAATAAAATGGTAAATGTAAGAAAGAGAGGAAATGTTTATGAGTACAATTTTGATATTGCTAAAATTGAGGGTAAAAGAAAACGAATTACAAAATCAGGTTTTAAAACAAAAGTAGAAGCACAAGAGGCTTATAAAAATATTATAGATAAATATTTAAAACCTTTACTTGGATTGTATAGATTAAGTACAATAACGAGTGTAATTTTGCATAGTTTCTTAACTGAATTATGTAGTAAATATTCTTTTTCTAGAAGTTATTTTAAAAATATATTAAAAGTAATGAAAGGAACTTTTAGAGAAGCAACAGATGTTTATGGATTTATAAGATATAATCCTAGTTTAACATTGAAACTTCCTAAAATAGAAGATAGTAGTGATTTTGAAAAACATTTATATACACAAGATGAAATAGACAAAATTCTAACAAGATTTAAAGATGATGATGTATTTACTTGTGCATTTATCACAAGTTGTTTTACAGGAATGAGACCAGGAGAACTATGTGCATTAACTTGGGAAGATGTTGATTTTGAAAATAAAGTTATAAATGTTAGACATTCTGTTTTTGATAAGAAAAAGAATGAAAATGGTAGATAGTATATTGGAACAACAAAAACTAAAAGTGGAGAAAGACAAATTCATATTAGTCCAACACTTATGAAAGCTTTAGTAAATTTTAAGAATAGACAAATGGAATTAAGACTTTTATATAGTAAAGATTATAAGCACTACCATTTATAAGAAGTGAAAAATCAGTATGGTAAAGTTTTAGAATATCAAATAGTAGAAAATCAATCAAATATATTATCAATAAAACCTGCAAATATGATTTTTACAAGAGATAATGGAAAATATTGCGGTACAGATATTATAAAATATCCATATAAAATAATTCATGATGAGCTTGGAATAGAAAATTGTAGATTTTACGATTTTAAGAGAAAGTTATGCAACTACAATTTTGAAAAATGGAGTAGAAATACGAGATGTTGCAGATGTGTTAGGACATAAAGATATTGAAACAACAGAGAATTATTATATTTCAAGCACAGATGAAACAAGAAAAAATGTAACAGATTCTTATGAAAGTACTATAAATTTAGATGTTATTGAAGAAATTATAGAATATAAAATTTCTATCTAAATCTCAATATGAATTTAACTTAAATTAGAGAGTTAGTTGATATAATTAGCTCTCTAAAAGATTTTAAATTTAAACAATTATATATATGGGAATTTAGTTACATTCTTGTATATTTTTTGATTTTATGATATAAATATGTTGTATTATTATATCGAATTAATTGGGGGGAACAAAAGATGGAAGATAATTATTCAAAAGCATATAAAGAAGTAATAGAAATATTAAATTTTGTACCCAAAGAAAGTGTGGATAAAATACCACAAAGAATGATTGATACATTTAAAGCAAAGATGGATCAAAATTATGATTTTAAAGTTGATATAAATAAAAGTTTTGAAGAACAAGAATTATTAGATGAAACTAAAGCTATTTTTGCTAATATTTTTAGAGATTATTGGGCAACACCATATCAAAAAGAAAGAATAGAAGCAAAAGAAAAATATGATAGGCAAAAACTTGAAGAAGAAAAAGCACAAAAGTATAATCCTGATGATTTATTTAAAAAGAAAAATATTGAAAGTGTTATAGGAAGTACAGAAAAGGATACTATTGAAAATTCTAATTTGCCAATAGAAGTAAAAAAAGAAAAATTTTATGAAAAGATTATAAATTTTTTCAAAAGAATATTTAATGTATTTTAAAGGAATTATGTATGGAAGAAACTATTGATAAGAAAATAGAAAGATTATTAGATGATGAAAAAATAAAAGAAATTATTGCAACTGCTGGAAAAGGAGAAGTTGCTCCAGTAACGAGAGCTAGTAATTTAATAGGAGAAGTTTATACATATTGTTTTGTTCATAATGATGGAGAAGAAATTGATCCAGATTCTTTAAAAGCATATTTGGAAAGAATGTCTAATGCTTATTTTGAGTGTAGGGGTTCAGAAGATTTAATGCAAGATATAAGAGCCAGAGAATTAGGAAAAAGCATAGCACAAAGATTAAATATTGATTTATCGCAGGGAAGTATTTCAAGAGAAGATGAAATACAAATACAAGAATATTTTTTGAAAAACTATGTAGAAAATGGATACGTTATGCATAGCTTTCCAGGAGCAGCTGAACAATCAATAAGAACTCATGGATTTTCATCTAGTGAAAGAATTTGGGATAACAAAGAGATAATGGAAATTGCACATATTTTTGAAGAAAAAAATGTTATTGCACCTGTTGGAGCATACTCACATTATTCAGGAGGAGGAATGTATGTAGAGAATAATCCTAGACAGATGTATTGGCATGGATTATCAGCTCCTGAATGGTTTAAATGGTTTACATCAGCAAATCATAATAGAAATTCAAGTAAAATTGATGAGTCACCTTATTATTTAAGAAATTATGATGGTTGTAAACAAAATGTAATGGATTTATGTAACAATGCAGAATTAAATGAAGAAGAAATGCAAAAAGTAATGGAAATGTTTGAAAAGAACTGGAAGTTATTAGGAACTGAAAGAATGTGTGTATCATTGATTCCTAAAAGTGTAATCGGCAAAGCTAACATTGAAGATGCAATTATCCCAGGACAATCTGCAATTGAAACTATAAAGACGGTGTTAACTGATGGTAGAAAACAATTTAAAGAACATGAGGGAAATGTATTGAAGACAACAGTTACCGAAAAAGATATGTTAATAATGGGATTACCAAATGCCAGTGAAATATTTGGAAAACATGAATTTTCAAGAGAAACAAAAGAAAAATTATACGATCCTAAACAGGTTTTAGATTTAATATATAGGGGAACAAAAGAATCAGGTTTTGAACTAAGTCAAGATAAAATTAATAGCATAATAGAAACATTAAGAGAAGTGCATAATAATAGCTCAGAAGTTGAAGATATAATTCAACAATATAATCAAAGGGTGGCTTTATTTTCAGAACAAGAAATAGGAAAAGCAACAGTTAATGTTCTAACAACACAAAAAGATAAAAGTAAAAGAAAAATGATAATGGATGAAAAAACTTTGAATGAAGTACAAAATGAGCAACAACAATAACGAAAATAAATAATTTAGATTTATGATAAAAAGAATTGATAAAAAAATTTAAAAAATTAGGAGAAATAAATAATGACAATTAAACAAAGTGAAAATTTAATTGAAAATTTATTAGAAGATAATAAAGAAAATGGAAAGTATTATATTCATAGAACAGCTATCGGACCAGTTTTTTATGATGTTTCTAACGGAAAAATATATACCAATAAAGAATATCTTGAAATGTTTCAATCAGATAGTGAATATGTAGATGAATATTTGTATCCGTTTGATAGTGTAGATGTTGATATGTTATTAAAAGAGCATTCGTTAGATCTAGGCTCTGGTTGGAGTATATCAGAAGAAGAATATAAAAAGGTTGTCGAAAGAAATTTTCAGGAGCATATTAGTGAATTTTTTGAAAAAGGGTTATATGCTGTAGAAACAAGTATAGAAAGAACTGCTACTTCATTAGAAGAAGGTTCACAACATCAAATTTTATCAGTTCAACAACAAAGAGAACGATTAAGTGAATTGCTTAATAAAATAGGATTCGGAATGAATACAAGTAAAGAAAATGCTTTATTAGGTGCTTTAGCAAATCGTGATGAATTAAATACATTGTTAATTTTGGAAATACCAGAATCATGTTTGGGCGATTTAGATAATATTTCTCAATTATTTGAGAAGAAAGACGATGTATTTGAAACTGAAACTGCATATAGAGGTGTATTAAAGTTAGATACTGTAATTCCAAGAGAATATATAAAAGGAGCTTTCTTTGTAGGAACAGAAGAATTATATTATAGTGCAAATGAACACTTTGATCGTAAAAAAGAAGTAAAAAATGGTATATATAATAGTCAATCAATAAAAAGTATATTAGAAAATATGCAGGATCGTGAAAGTGTTGATGGTATACAAGTGGAAAATGTATTAGCAATTGTAGAAAGTGATTTTGAGGTTGACAATGATGTCGAAAAATTAAAAAGTCGTATGTCAAAGATAAGTGAATTAGTTGCAAAAGTTGATAATAAAGAGGCTGTTGCAAACATAAATAGGATGATTGAAACTATTTATGAAAAAACAATAAATCCATTGGAAATAGAATACTATAAAATGCAGACATTAGATTTCTCACAATTAAGTAAAGATGAAATTTCTAAACATATAGAAAATTTTGTTTTAAGAGGAAGTTCAACATTAAAAGAATTTATTGAAAAAAGTGATTATTGGAATTATGATAAAATGTTTGAGATGTATAGAAGTGGTTTAGAAAGATTATCAAAAGGTGCTTTAATACAACTTAAAGATGATTATAGAGCCAATAATGCAAGTGCAATGGTAAATGGCAAGTTAGCAGATATAAATAGAGTAGTTTCTTTATTAGAGCAAGTTGCACCTTTGGATGAATTAGAAATATTTGGAGAATTAAGCGAAAATGATAGAGAAAAATACAATGCTCTTTTGAGAGAAGTGGTTGAAGCAAAAAGAAAAGTATGTGAAAATTCAATAGTTAATTTAGAACATGATGCCTTTTTAGGAGAAAAAATTGGAAAAGCAACTGTTTCAGTAGCTACAGAGAAAAAAGATGAAGCAGGAATTAGGATACAAAGAGATAAACAAGAAATATTACAAATGTCAGAACATAAAATGCAAGAGTAGTATTAAGATATATTAAAGATTTTAGATGAATATTGATTAAAAATTTAATTATAAAGAAAGAAGGAGAATATGGCAGATTATTCAAGTACATATACTACAATAAAAAAAGTATATAGTGAAATAAATAAAAACGGTATAAATGCTTATATGATTGGTGGGATTTCATCAGCTATTCAGGCTGGAATTGATTTATATAGACAAAATGATGATATTGATTTAATGGTATCAAAAGAAGATTTATCACAACTGATTGAAGGTTTGCAAAATATTGGATATAGTGTTGAAGACAAAAGAGGAATTTTGACAGGAAATTATGTGGATTCAGCTGGAGTGTTTCACCCAGCAGACCATGAACTAAACGCAGATATTAATTCTTCAGATATGTTAGGGGTTGGTATTTTTGTATTCGAGAGAAAAGAGGGGACAGTAATAATTAATTCTTATGCCTATGAAGAAAATGAAAAAATTGTTATTGGAAATCAGAGTGTTATGCCTGAAGAATTATTTGATTTAATGTATAGTAGTCAAGATATTGAATATAAAGGAACAACTGTTAAATGTCAATCTAAAGAATTTACATATTTATCAAAATCTAGTGGAAATCGAGAAAAAGATAAACTAGATGCAAGTGTTATTGAACAATATATAGGTGAAGATGAAAAAAAGAAAATTGATAGAATTAAGAAGTTACAAAAAAGAATCGAAAAATATAGAAATACTTATGATAAAGATGGAAATATAATTAGTTCGAAAAAAATGCCAGGAATGGAAGATAAAATTGCTGCATTTATTTCTGGAATAGCTGCTCAAAATCCAGGTTTATCAAATGAAGAACTAAAAAAATAATTTTGAGTAATGAAACAGTAAAAAGATTTATGGAACAAGATGAAGATATACGAAATATAATGAATTTATTAGAAGGTTCTGCGATAGAAGAAGATTTGTCTGAAACAGCAAGAAGAATTACACATAGTTATTATTTTGACGATGTTCCGTTAGATGAAAATAAATTATTTTCATCACAAGAAATAGGAAAAGCAACAATTGATTCTCCAACAGAATTAAAAGATAATGCGATGTCGAAAGTACAAAGACAGCAACAAGAATTAATACAAACTCAAGAGAATCAAGAAACATTGGAGTAATTAATAATTCGGATAAAATAATTATGAAATAGGTGAATATATAATGACAAATGAACAAGTTAATTTTATAGATTATGATAAAATTATAGAAGATATGCCAAAAGAATTAAATCAAATTGAAATGGCAAGATATATTTACATACAACTAGGAAAATATTTTTCATATGATGAAAAATATATAACATCTGAAAGTGATGAGGAAAAAAGAGAAATATTTGATAGAGATATTGAAGATATTGAGAATGACAAAGTTGTATGTACATCTCTTTCAAGAATTTATGAAAGATTATTAATGCGAGTTGGAATAAATGCAAAGACTGTACTAATTCCTGGCGAAAGATTAGGTCATGCATTTACTGAAATAGAAATTGATGGAAAGAAATATTTTACAGGTTTAATTCGTGATTTAATGAATATAAAAACAGGATTTAAGACAAATGAATTTATGATTGATAATCCTGATAGGTTTGGGGAGGCTTCTGAATTTACTGCATTATCTGATGAAGAACTAAAAAAAATCGATGATAAAATAGGATACACATATAATCGGTATGTATATGGAAGCTTTTACTGAAATGTTAAAACAAGAAATGGATTCTTTAGATGATGTTAGTAGTGAACAAGGGCAAACACTACGAAAAGAGCTAGGAATAGAAGGATTAGATGGAAAGGAACTACTAAAATACAAGATAGATTTTTTAGCTAAACATATGGAACATAGTGATTTGCATTGTATTGAAAAAAGTGACTATTTTCAAGAACTAATAAAAGGCTGTATAGATATGAAAAAAGCACAGGAGTTTTTTAATCTAGCAAAAATTACATGTATAGAAGAAAATTCAAGTATAAGAATTTTATGTGTTTTAACAGATAAGGAGGATAATTCAAAAACAATATATTCGATTTCAGATGGTAAAGAAATTATGCAAGTATCAGTAGAAGAACTTAAACAACAATTTGAATCTGGTATGAGAACATTATCAAAATCAAGAGAAGCGAAATTTAAAGAGTTATTATTTGGAGGTACAGAAAAACAAGAATATTATAGACATAGTCCAATAAGTGATATTGAGTCAATAATGGTAAACGGATTAGATCCCGTTTTAGCAGAAGAAGATTTAAGAACAGAAACATCAGACGAAAGAAAAAAAGTGTTTTATAGTGAAGGTAAAGAAGGTGTTGTAACGTTTGATTGTACTTGTAGAAGAAAATATCGACAATGGCAAGAACATGGAAGAGCGCCAGATGGAATGTCTATGGATGAATATTATCAAGAGCGTGACGGCGAGGATAGAATTTATATAAAATTTGAAGCAGATAATATAGTAAATGAACAGGAGGATAATATTGATAGATTTGCTGATGCATGTACAAGTCAAAAAATTCCAGCACAAAATATTAAAGTTTGTGTGTTAAGAAATAATTCTACAGGAAAGATTACATACAGACGAGAAGATATAGTAACATATATGATGTCTGCATGTTCGATTGAAGACATTAAATCAAAATATTTATTGGATGATAGATTAAGTAAGCAACTTGAAGAATATTATGCAGATAGACAAGCAGAAGTAATGGATTTAACTGAATACACATTAGAAGAAATGGAATTACAACAATTCTATGAGCAATATATAGCTATGACTAAAAATAAAATATTTACTCAAGAAGAAATTGGAAAATCTACGGTTAATGTTCCAACAACACAAAAAGATACGAGTAAAAGTAAAATACAAATGGATGAGAGAGCATTAAGTGAATTACAAAATGCAAAACAACAAGAATAAAATAGGTGATGTTATGGAAAATATAGAAAAATAGAAATAGATGATACAATTGATAAGAAAGAATTGAGATTGGAAGTTGCTAAAAAAACAATTCAATCGAGAGAATATGCATTAGGGTTAATAGAGAGTCAACTGGAATTCTTAAGACCATCAAGTCAAGATGATATGGAATACAGATTAAAACAATATAATGAATTTTCTAAACAAATAAAGGCTGTAGTTCCAGATGATTTGCATTTATGTTTCCATGGATGTCCAATTTATGCAGCAAAGCATATAATAGAGGATGGAGAAATTTCATCTTCGGTTGATAGAGTAGGTTCATCAACTAGTTATGATGTATCAGATCAAGTTTCTGTTACTACAAAAAATACAATAGAAACAACTGTACAGGGATATGCTGGACTAACAGGAAATTATAATCTTCCAGCAGGTTGTATATTTGTTATATTGCCTCAAGATGAAAATGAAATAAATTTAGATGTGATTGAAGAAATTATAGAATATAAAATTTCTATATAAATAATATAGTAAGATTTTGTTATATAATTAGAGAGTTAATGGATATAATTAGCTCTCTAAAAGATTTTAAACGAACGATATTTTGTTGTAAAAAAATGACTTTTTTGATATAATGCTTTTAATAAATTAAAAATTGTTAGTAGCAGAAAATAGATTAAAATGGAAATAGGAGTTGAAAATATGAATAGTGATATAAAAATAAGAAAAGTAAATCAAACAGATGCGACTAAATGGTTTAAATTTGTAAATAAGGTATGGAGAAGTGCATATAAAAGTATTTTTCCAGAAGAGGTTTTTTTAGAAAAAGAAAAAAATGTTGAAGAGAAGGAAAAGAATTTCAATCAAAAAATATGTAATGATAATAAAAATATTGCCCTTGTAGCAGAATATAAAGGTGAAATTGTTGGAATAATGAGTGGTTCTATCAATTCAAATTATGAACATTTTAATTTAGAATATGCAGATTTAATTAGGTTATATATAGATTCAAATTTTCAGAAAAAAGGAATAGCTAGTAATTTTAAGGAAATGTTTGAAGATTGGGCAAGAAAAAATGGAGCAAGTAAATATGTAATTGGAGTATTAAAAGATAATAAGAAAGCAAGAGCTGTATATGAAAAATGGGGTGGCAAATTATCAACTTACGAGGAAGATTTTTATAAAATGGGTGTTGCATATAAAGAAGTATTTTATATATATGATTTATAGTTAGATTAAAAATATGATAAATTATTATATTTAGATTTTGGCAAATATACATAAAAACTCAAAGGTGTTGTGGAGGAAAATGAATGGAAAAAGAATTGGATTCTAAAATTTTTATGATAAATGATTATTCTGATAAAAATAATATGGAAGAACACATAAAAGAATATATAAAAAAATTAAAAATCGATTATCCAACTGCAATTATAACGCGTGAATTTTATAAAGGAGAAAATATTTTAGTACGAGCAACTCAAATATATGAAAAAAAGAATATAAAGCATATAAGTAGAGAGAAAGAAATTGGCTGATTGGATATAAAATTGCTGAAGAAGAATTTAAAAAGGTTTTGACTCAAGGAATTTATATTATTTTTTAAACTTTTACAAAACATTTCCAAACATTTTGAACACACTGTGTTCAAAATCTAATAGATTGATTTCTTGGAGTCATTATAGAACATTATTACAAGTATTTGATAAAGAAGCAAGAGAATGGTATGAAAATGAGGCATTAGGACAAAAATGGAGTGTAAGAACATTACAAAGAAATATTTCATCACAATACTATTTAGTTTTACAGAAACAGAACTTGAATCTAGTATAATAAATAATTTACAAAAATTTTTAATGAAATTACGGAAAAGGATATGCTTTTGTTGCAAGACAACAACATATTCAAACAGAAAAAGAAGATTATTATATAGATTTGGTATTTTACAATTATATATTAAAATGTTTTGTGTTGATTGATTTAAAAACTAAAAAAATAACTCATCAAGATGTTGGTCAAATGGACATGTATGTTAGAATGTATGATGAATTAAAAAAAGCACCAGATGATAATCCAACAATAGGAATTGTATTATGTTAAGAAACTGATGAAGATATAGCACGATACTCTGTTTTAAAAGGAAATGAGCAACTTTTTGCTTCAAAAATATAAATTATATTTACCAACTGAAGATGAGCTTAGAGCAGAGATAGAAAATCAAAAAAAAATTTTTGAATTACAACAGCAAAATAAACAAGAGTTAGATAATAATTAGTTTTTGCAAAAATTGCGAAAATATTCTAGGCAAAAAATGAATAATATTGTAAAATTTAAAACATATAAAAGAAAAATAACGATGTAGACAATGTCGCCAATTTGTCGCCAAATAAAAAATATTGATGGCTAAAATAAGTACAATAAATACAAATAGTATTGATATTTCAAAAACTGAAACACTAGTAAATACAAGTAATACAGATAATATTTATAGTATTATAAATACTACAAAAACTCGAACATGTGGAAGTGGCAAAAAATATAAGAATTGCTGTGGAAAGAATAAATAAAAGAGTTAAAAGAGTTAGTAATTTAATGTTGCTGACTCTTTAAAAATATTTTGGATGAAATAGCATAAGTAAAATTAATAATATGTATAAAAAATTGTAATCACAACTTATATTGACAATATAAGGAAATACGAGTATAATTAATTATGTAAAGGGCAAGTCCTTTATCCACTACAAGAGTGGAACGTAATAATTTGATCCCTATAAGGAGGAAAAAGACATGACTAAGGTTCTTTGGTTGAGCCGCCATACTATGTCCGCAGAACAGGTTGCAGACCTGAAGCGGATTTACGGCAACGACGTTGAGGTAAAGAGCGCAGATATGACTGTTAACTCTTGGCATGATGTTGTGGAGGCAGGTGCAGACTGCGACATTCTGGCAGTTGTTCTGCCACCTGCCATTCTGGCAAACCTCACCAATCCGCGGAATAACAGCAAGCCTGTTATCCGTGCTAAGGCCAATCGCGTGGCGACTGGCAAGACCGTTGTCAACCCAGCTACAGGCAAAGAGGAAGCAGAATATTGCTTCCAACATGCTGGCTGGGAACAGGTGCTCAAGATTGAGGTTGTTACTAAACAGCTTTAAGTGACTCTTGAGCTGAACAGATAGAAACTACATTGAAGTTTCTATCTGTTTTTTTATATATTAGGAAAGTAATAAACATTTGATAAAAAAAGAATGATATAAAATATAAAA
>ENA-ORPH01001234-ORPH01001234.1-human-gut-metagenome-genome-assembly--contig:-NODE-1234-length-25443-cov-3.645856_pt1 | contig 25443 bp, 28 predicted proteins | sample MGYA00242142_ERZ509074 | MGnify/ENA primary metagenome ERZ509074 (study PRJEB26280, sample SAMEA2338724) | human gut metagenome | biome: human gut; feature: human-associated habitat; material: faeces...
GAGCGGGTGGGATTCGAACCCACGGAACCTTGCGGTTCAACTGATTTCGAGTCTTTTAGTCATCGTGTCAAGAGCTGGTCGTTTCGTGTCAGATTCAGGTCGTTTCGTCTGAGCCAAAACCCGCATAAAATCAGGCTTTTTCGCCCTTAAAGCCTTGTTACGACTGCATTTTTTCAAAGTGGGTTCAAATCGGCATTTTTGCCGATTTTGGAGAGAAATCAGGGGAGACAGGAGAGAAATTACGAGAGAAGGCAATACAAAATTCAATACACCGCAGAAAGAATTTCAAACCGACGAAATCTATTTTTGAGGTGTATCAGATGAAGAATTTACCGATTGATTGGAACAGTGTTCCCGATGTGATGAATAAGGATCAGTTTTATCGGCTTTGCCATATTAGCAAATCAACTGCGCTACACTTGCTTAAAAGCGGCAAGATACCCTGCGAGTGGACGGGCAAGAAAACTCGGTGCTATAAAATCAAAAAAGAAGATGTCCGGGCATACCTTGAGGAGCGAGCAGTTTACCCCGAGCTTTATTCCGCACCGAGGGGATGGTACGGCGGCCATTATGTGGCGAAGCTCTCCAAAGAACTGCCCGAGGATGTTCTCCGGCAAATGCACGACTATTACGCCAAACTGCTCAGCAAATATAAGGATGTCGTGACCGTGCAGGATGTTGTCGCCCTGACAGGATATGCCAAAACCACAATCAATAATTGGTGCAACCGTGGGGAGCTTAAATCATTCCGTAAAGGACAGCTTTTTTACATACCGAAAATCTTCCTCATCGACTTTTTCTGTTCGCTGACCTTCCGTTCCATCACCCGTAAAAGCCTGTGGCATATCCAAACGCTGAATGATTTTCAAAGGAAGATGAAGCAGAAGAAATAAAACTTAATATATTTCTGCATCTCCTTTGTGTTTGATAGCTACAAAGGAGATGACTTTTAATAAAATACTTGCATTGTTTTCGTGATTGAGGTATAATGAATGTACTTTAAGGCGTAATACATTAAATTTGAAACATTGTATCTTAGTGTTTATTCCTGTTTATGAAAGTGAACCCGAGTAAACAAACGGAAACAAAGAATTATATTTAATGATATATGTCTGGCATTGTCTTTCCTATTCTCATGGGGAAAGTGTTTGGTCAGGCTATTATTATGCCTTTTGGTAAAATACATTACCGAAAGGATTTTTTATTATGGAAAAAGAATTAGTATGGAAAATGGTGCAAGGACAAATCGGGTATGATTTTAAAAACCTTGATTTGTTGCAGCAAGCTTTCACTCGTCGCTCATATACTGCAGAGAACGGCGGTGAAAACAATGAGGTGCTCGAGTTCATTGGAGACAAAGCACTTGATTTTGTAATTGTTAAACTGCTTATTCAGAAGTACGGGCATTTAGCAAATGGTGATCCGGTTGACGGAACAAAGCCTTCTGTTTGGGGACAAGAATTCAAACATAGTCAGGTGGGTTACAAAGAGCCTGTAGTAAATAGTTTCGGCTGTGACTATGACGAAGACAACCTATCTAAAATCAAAAGTCGAATGGTGAATAAAAAAGCATTGGCTCGCCGAATGGATGAACTTGGTTTTTCCAAACATCTTATTATGGGTAAGGGCGATATACAGAATAATATCAACCAAGAAGATTCTGTAAAAGAAGATTTGTTTGAAGCTATTATCGGAGCTGTTGCAATCGATTCAAGATGGAATCTGAAGGACTTGCAAAAAGTGGTTGAAGCAATGCTTGTTCCCGAAGACTTTCTAATTGATGATACCGACACCAATTATGTGCGACTTATTCAGGAATGGGAAATGAACGAGAATGGGTGCATTCCTTGGTACAAATACAAAGAAGCTTCTTACTCATCGACTTGGTATTTAAAAGAGGATAACACTATATATCAAAGCTTTCCGTTAGATTTCAACTATTCTAAGCTTAAATATCATTGTTACCTTAAACTGCTTGATTCTTTACCGGTGTTTTGCGGCTTCGGTGTGTCTATCCGTGAGGCAAGGATGGCTACTTGCAAACTAGCGTATGAATATCTAGAGAGAAATGATATGCTCCCATCTATCCGTGACGAAATTGAAAATCCTAACCGTGATGATGCAATTAACCAACTTGAAACATTGGCTCGAAGAGGTTATTTTTCCATTCCTACTTATGAGTTCAAGGAAACATATGATGACAATGGTAATCCCATTTGGAATTGTGAATGTCATATAGCGGAAGAAGATTGTTACTTTGATGGGACATCCTCATCAAAAAAAGAGGCAAAGAAAGATTCTGCTTTTAGAATGCTTTTTTATGTACTCGGAATGGAGGATGAATAAAAATGGCCAAGTGGTGTTTTAATTATGAGTCAGGCGAATATGAATACATCGAAAAGGATGGCTTCAGTATTGACCGAGGCGAATATGTTTACAATTGGGATGATAGCGAATATCGTCGTGAAGAGGAAGAACGCCGTAATTCTTTATTTAATGATGAAGATGATGACTGACCACAGTTACTAAAACAATACCAATGTGCGATTTAAAAATTCGCATACTCGCACCTGTTTTTCGATTTTGCTAAACTGTAATCGAAAGGCAGGTGCATTTTTATGTCACGGTTTATAGAAGAATTTTACTACGGAAATATTGATCCGCAGGCACGCAGCACCAAAGAAAATAAAGCGGTGCAGAAACAAATGGAAATCCTGATGAAGAACGAAGATTTACTAACCAACGCCCTGACCGACAAGCCGAAGAAATGGTTCCTCGACTATGTGAACGCTTGGGGAGTTGTCAACGGCGAATCCAATCTCGATAGCTTTATTATGGGCTTCCGCCTCGGAGCGAACTTCGCCTATGAAGCTTTTGTTTCAACTGAAACACCATTTCAAGATTTGCTTAAAGAGTAATTCCATTCCGAATAAACGACTCATTTTCAATGTTCGTCGTAAAAAGTGGCATGAACAGCGGAATGTTCGCTGTATTTTTTGTAATTGAGCATTTTTGGCAATCATTTTAAGCACAATAGGAGGTCTACTATATGAAATCAATATTTGAACAAATCGGCGGTGCATACACACTGCAAGGCGATTACCGCTTGCCTAATCTTACTTTACCCGCCGAAGACGAACGCCCTATCGGCGTATGGGGACAGCGCAGACTTCGATATTTGAAGCAACACCACAAAGTACTGTATTACAATTTGCTCACTTCCGGCAAACTCCATTCACACCTCGCCGATATCGAAGAACAAGCACAAATTCTCTTTTCTCAGCTGGTAAAAGAATACGCCGAAAAGGAAGGTGTCACGGAACAGCTCAAAGCCGCAGACCAAATGGCGTGGGTGCGGAGGATGAACAATATACGTAGCAGAGCAAAAGAGGTTGTTAATTCAGAAGTGGTGCTCATATGAGAAAACGAAAATACTATCTACGCTTAACCAACTTTGAGTACCGCTTTATCATTCAATGTTTGCTCAATTTCCGAAATAAACTCTTATCTCAAGGAAAATACACCGACGGCGTCGATGAACTCATAATCAAATATACAAAATAATAACAGGCACGGGAGCCAATCTCTCGTGCCTCTTATGACATATATTATAGATTTATCGACAAAGAACTGAGAAGCTCACAGAATTCATCAACGTACACCTCGGAAAGCATTTTGCTAGGTGTGTGTTCCTTGTAGTCAATATGATGAATATCTGTACGAGTGTCATATTTCCCTAATTCTTCTAACTTAAGGGTAGTGGTGAAAATGACTTGATTTGAAAGTTCTTTATACAGATCTAAGACTATGTTCTCTTTTGATGTTGAGAGATCCTCTGCTCTAAAAGAATCTACAACAATTGGGTAATTATGATTGAGGACTTTACTCAAAGCATAAAGGCGAGACAAATGGAAAATCGTTGCTTCACTTCCGGAATACACTTCATCTTTTTTAGTAAAAAGATCATCAAAATGCAAATTTCCATTGGGATCTATTGCTTCATAAACAGCATTCATTTCATTTAGTATTGCTATCAATATTGCGAGTTGCTGCTCTTTTTTAGATTGTGTAGTTCCGGTGCTAATCTTCAACTGATTTTTTAGGGTTTCTGTTTCTAAATCAATTTCCTTTATTTTATCTTCTGCATCAGATGCACTAAAAATATCTTGTTTGTAAGCAACAATTGCTTCCAAAGAAATAGCCTCATCATTCATTAGTGTTTGTAATTCATCTTGAGCAGAGCTAATTTGAGATGCCAATTTGTTGATTTCCTCAGTATATGCCTCTATTTTTTCGTTTATCGATGCAATGATTTCATTTCGCATATCTATAGATGACACATCAAACGCATAAGCATTCTTTTTAGAAGAACTATAAGATATGTTGGTAGAATCACAATCCATACATCTAAGTTCTCCGCTCTCCATTGTTCGGTTCAAAGACCGGAGTTCTTTTAATGTCGTTTCCCAACTAGCCCTTCGTGTTGCTGCGGTATTTCTAGCTTTTCTCAACTCAGCAATCTTGGAATTGATCTTTTCCATTTCGGACAATTTCTTGCCGAAAGTTGATTTATCACTAACTGTACTCAAGTAGCTAACTGGAGTTTCTTGAGATTTTAATATTTTGTGTTGTTTGATTAATAACTCACGTTCACTTTTTAATTTTGCAAGCTGTTCCTTTATTTTCTTGATCTCGTCTTCATCAAGTTCTAAACCGCTTAAATCACAAATATCATAAAGCATATTATAGAAATCTGCTTTATTGTAAAAACCAGCGTGTGATATATTTGATGTGTCCTTCTTATCCTGACCTACAAAAAACAACTGCAAAAATAACACTGGATCAACAATCTTGGAGATTTGGTTTTTTACAATATTAGGTAATGTAAAAATATGCTTATTCCAATATCGTTTCAATTCAGAAACATTATCAAATAACATCAATACTGAATCGTGTTTCAAAACAAATCCATTATTGAATCTGCAGAGTTTATAGGTTGTTCCATCTACTTCAAATTCAATGTAATGATAATAATCTTTGTATTCAAATGTTGTCGGGAAAGCCGGATCATTTCCTAAGGCGTACATCATAGATTGGATTTCTATAGTTTTACCTTTGTTGTTATCATCAGATGAAATGATGTTTAATCCCTTATGAAAGTCACTCTCTATAAACGCTTCGTTTTTATTACCTACTGCGGTTTTCTTAATGATCATTTTGAACACCATCCTTTACGACAGATATAAAATACTTCAAAGAAACAGCATCGAAATCGGGCGAAGCGTTTCTAATTTGTGTATCAAGCGATTGATATATTTCTTGAACGGTGTAAGTTGGATTTGCAACTATCAAGGAATATATATTTTCAAAAAGATTCCAAAATTCAGATGCGGCATTTTTGTTGAAAAGTGCTTTGCATAATGTTTGGACACATTCATCAAGCATTTCCCTTTGCTTTTCCGGCACCCACGAAGAGTAAATTGACAAAAAGGACGGAGGAATACTATTTTTCTCAACAGGATTACGATTGATGATACGATTTAAAGTCAATAGACGTATTTCGCTATTAGTTAAGTGGCGACAATACCTTAAAACTTCATCTGTTGTTTGAATAACTACGCCTTCTACTACAGTATTTTTTAGCTCCGACTGAGCATTGCGTATTTCATTAAATATTGCACTGAGTATTCTTTCTTCTGGGATTATATCAGGATGATCTTTGATGATTGCTTTGACATACTCGCTTGGAGAGTTATTATCAACAACAAAAGTGACCTTCTGCAAGAAATTATCAATATTGGCATCCGTAACATCGGAATCGTTTATGTACGTTTTTTCTTCAGCTTCTTTTTTTAGACCCTCTTTTAGCTTTGATAGCGCAGAGGGTTTAATATTTGATAAATCAAATATATCTAAAGTATCGTCTACCCTCACCGTAGACGATACCCCTCCAAGGAAAAGTATGTATTCCTTAAAGTCGATATCACTCAAATAGTTCTTAAACAACGTTACTAATTCTTTGCCAACTGCAGCAGGAGAATTATTTTTTGCTCCTTTTGATTGGACATCCCATAAGCTTTCGGCAAATCTGTCCATACCGGTTAGATCATTAAAAAAGTCAACGACAAAGTAATGAATCTCATTGCTGTCGCTTCTAAGATTCATTAAATAAAGTAGAGCTTTTGTTTCGTATTCCGCACCGGAACTTCTAGTACGTTCGCTTGATCTAACTGTATAAGGCATAGTAGGATCTCCTTATTATTTATGTATATATAATAACATCTTATTCGTTTTCAGGAGGGCAATGTTCTTCCAAGAAACTATTAATTGCTTTCATGTCAGAGGCATGTCTACCTCGATTTGTACATTGAGAATTTCTCTTATATATCTTCATAACTTCTTTTATGGTATCAATTGACATTTCTTCAAGATGACGTATAAAGGAATTCATGAAAACATCGGCATCGTGAAATGCAGAGTACGAAGGAATATTAGCAACCATTTCTTTCATGAATTGATTAATATCAAAATCATGACACTCGTTAAGTGTGTTATAAAGCATTCCAATGTGACAGGGTTGCTTCAACTGATCGTTTTCCAAGAAAAAAGTGTACATCGTTTTTTCTGATCTTGGATAAAATATTCTATACATTTCAAGTCCATGAGGTGTTAAAAGAACGCTGTTACTAATGTGTTCAAATATCAAGGAATAATTTGATCTTACAAAATCCATAACAATGGGGAAATGAACCATCAAAGATATTAATGCATTTCTTCTAGTATCATTCTCTTTTAAAACATCAATATTGATTTTATCGAAAATAGATTGTATATCAGCCTCGTTAAAGATTTGTGTATAACCGTTTTTTAGAAGATAGTCTGTTAAAGCGTAAGTAAAAGCATATAAACCGTAAATATTCTTCTCGCAATCTTCAGCGTCGGAAACAAAAAGAAGTTTAATAAAAGTCTTATATGATTTTTTTATTGAGTCATAGGTCATTCGTTTTAAATATTTATCTTTTAGTGCAGTGTTAATAGCATCATCTAATCCCACGCTCGGAATGTATGAAAGTTGAGACGAGTAGTATTCAACATCAGATTGGGCGAAAGAAAACAAGTCCATAATAAACGGTGCCCTTACCGAAAGGATGTTGTCAAACATTGAACATATTAGCATGCGTGCATGATAATCACTCGGAACATAGAGTGAATTATCATTCACTTTTAGATGTGCACACTTATTTCTGCAATTCTTCAAATATTCAATATCTTCAACAAACCGATTAAAGTATAACGGACAGTTGACTTTGTAAAACTCAATAATTGCATTTTCAACCATTGAATATTTTTCGTCATCTGCAATCATAGCGTTGATTTCAATTAGTTTGTTGTTTGCTTTTCTATCACCCTCGTTTGCCATTGTTTGAAGTTTTATAAACAAATCATAAATGACAAACGAGTACAATAAAACTATCGTTGCACGATAATTTTGGCTATAATATGACTGCAATATTTCTTTGAAATATGTTCGTGAATCATTGTTGTCAAGGACATTTAGTTCTTTTTCATCAAACAACATAAGTCGATCATTCCTCCAACATTACACATTTTTTCGAATAAATATTTTTCAACATTTAGCACAATGACAGGATTGCTTCCAACTTTGCGACGCTGTGTTTCTATACGACATATTGAATTGTTGTTTGTCATTTTCAGATATGGACTATTCCATCTCTGTTTGCCTTGATGATGTAGCTAAACCCACCATCTGATTTGTGGGGACTAATTTTGTTTCTGTAATTGAAGTAACCAATTCCAATATTAAGAATTTGTGTCCCGGCTTGGATTGCGTAAGTAAGGTCTTGTCCAAGGTGGCTATATATCAGGTTGCCGATATAAGGTGTTGCAACCAAACTGACTAAACCGCCTAAGAAAAATGGGATTTTTGCCTCTTTCAGGAGCCTGCAATAATCCGCAGAGCATTGTTCCCAATCTTCTACAAATCGGTTTTCATAATGATTTATTAACTCCAGACTGTCTGCATTGTATATGTTTGTTTCCAACGCTCTGATTTTTGCTCTAAAAGCGCAAAGTTCATCTTTTCTTTTGGCTTTAAAATCAAGAATATCTTCATAGCTTACATCCATAGAGGGCTGAGGCAAACACTTTTCTATGTTGATTTTACAACACTGTGTCTGTGGTTGCTTGCGAGCATTGCTGTATACTTCTTGATTATGAGTAAAAGTATCAGTTCCTAACACAATGTCTTTGTCAGAGCATTTTATTGAATACTCCGCAAGAGTTCTCATGTATATTTGCGCTATTTTGCTGTCAATTTCCATCCAACCGCCACTGTTGTAATCGTTAATAAATCGCTTATCTTTGAAATATTCCAATAAATTCTGTGGTAACTTATCATAATGAATCAGATCGTGCAAGGTGGGTGCATAAATTTTGTTTCTATGAATCCTAATTTGTCCGCATCGATTTTCATTGGCATTACTGGCGGATAACCGTTTGTCATAGGCATCGATTCTTTTTACAACAGATTTACAGAAATCCTCCGCAAACTCAGAAGTAAATAAATCTTGCGGATAGATAGCACTATATATTCCCAGACGTTGCAGGTATAAAAGTTCAGGCGAAAAATATTCATACTCTTCATAAGGAACAATAGATGCAACTTCGTCCCAATACAAAATCGCGCTTCTTAACCAAGTTCCATCCTGAATATTGATTTTGGGATAATATAAAATAGTCTGTGCCATATCGTCACCTCATTTCAACCTCTCATACAACGCCATAGTTTTTATCGGTGCGAAAACATTACCATAAGATTTAGCAATCAGGTTCTATGCTTGTCTCGCTTTCGTCAAGTGCATCCTGCACTGCGTCAAATTTCTCTTTGTTCTCAGCCACTGCTTTTAGCATTTTAAAGTGAAGTTTTACAAAATGGATGAAGGCTTCGGCAGCTTCTATTAATACTGGGTTGTGCCGTTCCAGCAAATTTGGTCCGGCATATAGACTGATTGTGCTATCGTTGCAAGATTGAACCATTTGATAGAACGCCTTATCCGATAAGTGAACATATCCACTGGCTTGGTCGTACACCTGTGCAAATACAGGATCCTGCTTTGTCAACTCATTCTTCAAATACCCATCGTACATTTGCTTCCCGTTCCTGTCCTTGTGATCTCTGACTCTACCGCCGCTGATAATACAATCAACAACTGCGGTACGATCTTCTGCAATAAAAGCAGCATATGTCCGCATACAATTATCCATTTGCATACGCAGAAGAACTCCGGCGCAGGTTAAATTCCGGGTTTGCAACATAGTCACAAAACCGTTGTTAAGGTTGATGCACCTATTTGCGGATGCAGAAAAATAGAAATCGTCTTTTGTAAGACTTCTCCCGATAATTCCTTTGTATAATTCGAGTGCTTCAACACTTAATCCAGTCAGTGTTTTGACTTTTGACTCTAATTCTACAAAATATTCATCGTTTGTCATTATTTCAACCTTTCATACAGCAACAGAATTTCTTATAACTTATTACCAGATAAATATATTTTTACTTGATAAACGACAGTAAATGAAGAAGTGCATTTTTGAGATATCTTTTTCTGTCTGATTGATGGGCTTTCTTGTACTTTTTAGAATGAGATGACTGCAAAATTATAAATACTTTTCCTTTAATAGTTTTGCAACTCGAACATGAGCGATATTAGAACTTCTATAGAGTTCATCAACTACTTCAGGCACTGTTTTACCAGCATATATGCCTTTGTTCTCTTTCTCTGTGTCTATACCGTAATAGTTCAAAAAGGTTTTGCTCAGCCAGCCGTGATAATCTTCTGTTCTAAAAAGTTTTACTTCTATTGCTGTTAAACTGAGACCTTGAAATAAATAGTAATAAACTATTTCAGGAACAAGATCATTAATATTTCTATGGTCAAACAAATCGTATGTCTTAAACATATTAACCCTCCAAAACATTTTTTATTTCTATATGATTAGCATCAGACAAGTCTAATTTATATGATAATGAAGTGATAACATTAGGCACATAAGGAAACGGATTGATATCTTTTGAACAATAGAAAGAAATATCTTTAACTACAAATAGCCTACTTTCTGAATCAGTTGGTGATATTCTTTTTCTTTCTTTTTCAACATTAATAGCAAAATTATAGTTATTGCAATAATCAGGAGCGGTCAATAATTCGCGTATTAACTGATTTGTTGATCTTCCAGCATTGTTATTCTCTAAAGAAACAACAGCTAGATAATTGTTGTCACTGTTAAATAGTTGATGATGTTTTATTTCTGCTTCTTTTTCTGCTGAAATAGAACTTTTCACCTCGATGTTAAACTTGTTGAAAACAAAATCATATTTCCCGGCGCTTCCACTTTTGTGCCAATCGGCAGAGATGTCGCGCCCGGTATGTTCGTATATGAATTTGATTACCGCTAATTCACCAAATAAACCAATTAGGTTTTTATATGCTTGTTCAGCTGGGTATTGAAAAATATTGATTAGTGAATAAAAGAATTTTATAAATTCGTCAGAGTTCATATATAATGCATGAGCTGAGCATAAATTGACAAATGATTCCAAATCAGTATCAATGTATCCTTCTTCTGTTGGAATATATTCCAAGATATTATACTTTCCTGTTTCAAATTGCTGACCATCCGCAAAAGCTTTTATTTCGACATTTGTATTTAATCGCAAATATTCTGTACTTATGCTTTGTGCACTTTCGTGATCGCAATTCCTTACGATATAAAGAAGATGCCCACTCGATACAAAGAACCCAGCTTTTTTTGATAATTTTTTTGCTAGGTATACTAGTCCATCTGACGGAAGATTTTTTATAGCATCTTTAATAGTCGTCAACATTTTAATCCCCCTTTACAAAGTACACCTTTTCTTTAGGTAAATAAACGGCAAACATGTACTGAGATTTGTTACGCAATTCTTGCTTTCCTTTATATCCTGGAGTAATACAATGTATCTGAATATTGATTTTTTCTCTATCGACCACAACACTGCTATCGCCCTCATATGTTATTTTATCATCTAAAGAAGAATCTGCGCCTTGTTGCAAAGCTTTAATCCGGTAGGTGTTTGGATACATACTACGATATCGCTTTTTTGTTTCTTCAGTATCATCATGTTTCCACATCAAAATAACTGGCAAATTATCTTGACCTAGAAGATCAATAAGAGCCTTTTTCTGAAATGGCTCATAATCAAATACAGACTGAATAAGATTGATAAGTTTCTTAAGATGTTCAGAGGATAGCGTTGTATATTGTGCGGTTTCTTGATTAATTCGACTGCCAACTGTTGTCTCTTGCCAAACACAAGAGTCAATCATTTTATCAACAAGATGGTTGTTTGCATCTATCTGAGATTGATCTTCAACCAAAACGCGTTGCTTTATCCACCGATTTTTGAATGAAACCTTATTGTAGGATACACGCGCTTTGCTGGTTGGATTCTGCTTTGTTTTATCAGATTGAATGAGAATATCATCTATTTTTAGTGAGCCGTTTTCAACTTCTGCAAATTGGTCCCAAAGATCATCTTCAATTTCTGCTAAAGCAGTAAATTCTTGTGCAATAGTAGGAGTGGTGAAAATTTTGCATAGGTGTATATATTTTTGACGATATCCAAACCATCTTGCTCTTTGTAGGTTGGTATCCATATTTCCACCACCCGTTGCCCAGCGAGTAAAGTATGTAGTAATCAGATTTTTAAAAGTTAATCCTCGTTGAAGAAGATCGCCTCCAATATAGATTTTATGCCATTTAAGATTTTCATTTCCCTGCGTTGTTTTGCCAATTCCATTCTTTAGAATGACCTTTACCTTTTTTATTACGGTTCTCAATTCATCATATAAATCCTCGAATTTCACCTGATTTTTCACATAATTGTCGAAATGATCATCATAGCATTGCTTAAATTCATTCATATAAAAAGCCACTTCATCATAGTCATCATACTCAAACGCTTCACGTATGGTCTTAATATAACTTTCAACAGATGTGTAAATGTTACTGTGTTGAGAAACTTCTCGAAAAGCATGAATAATCATATCGCTATATTTTTCTTTAGATGATGAACTGAGTTTTCTTTTAGCAGCACTGGCAACAATAAAGTATCGAATGGCCAACCAAAGCGAATCTGGCATGGTGCCATTTACAAGATCATCGTGATCTTCATCAGATACAAATTCAACGATATTGCTTTCGACAATGTGATATGCTTCCGCGCCTTGATATCCAATGCCAGGTTGTATTAATCTTATGGAATCTGGACGAAGAGCACTCCATTGGTTAAGGAAAATATTTGCCTGTGGAGTTGCAGTCACTGATAAATACATAGGATTTGACAATTGTTTTTTCATTTCTTGAATTTGTTTGTATGTGGCTGAAGAATTATTGATTTTATCTTTTGCCGTATTTAGACTTGCCTGATCTCCTTCATCGTCGATTATAAAAGCTTTGAATTCTGATTTATCTAAGCGTTTAAATAGTGTGTTAATTTTTTTCATTGCAGCTGGGCGTTTCATAGAAACAAAAATAACAGGTTTATTGTTTTCTAACAGGTCTGTCATTATTTCGTCGTCTATGCTTAGAATTTGAGCGCTATCATCTGTGGCAAAAACAGCTGGTGCATCACCGTCATATGTAATTTCTCCTGAGGCGTCAAAAGTATCCATAAATCGCTCAGTAGTCTGTTTTAATAAACTGGTGTCATATCCACCATATATGACCAAAATGTTATACCCGTTATCAAATGCTAATGCCGTAAGCAATTCCAAATTCGATGTTTTACCAGACTGCACTTTACCAACAAGCAAGACATTATTACTGACTTTTGGATTAAGCATTTGCACCTGAATCTGCTTGTATGTTTCAACAATATTACTTACTATGTTATCAGCGCCGATTTCTCCATACGATTCAATGTGCTTTCGATGAACAAGATCAAAATATCTTCCAAAATTAACATTAATTGAATTTGTATCATTAGAAACAACTTTATATTTTTCCATTGTTATTCCTCCGAAACTTTTGACAAGAAATCGTTCATTTTATGACGGATGGTATTTGCCCGGATATATCCATCTTTATCAGATGTTAATTTTGCTTGCTCTTCTGCAACTACAAAAGAAATAACGAACTTTTCAAGGACGACTTTAAAATCTTCGTTGTTTGAGTATGGCTTGAAGAATGGATGGTTAATATTGATTGTAATAAACACCTCTTTACCATCTTCGCTATCTTCCTTGTTTATCCAATAGGTTTTGTTGCCGATAGACCAAGTAACGTTAAAGTCCTTTTTAATCACTTCGTTAACTTGAATAGAATACTTTCGTTCGTTACCAACAGATATTTCTTCGTTATCATTAGTTGCATTCAAATAATCTTCAAATGCTTTTTCTGCATCATTCAAATAACTAGATGTAGTGTCTGTATTTATGTTATCGGTATTGGTGTCGTGATGCTCTTGATTTGTCGTACTAAGATTTGATAGTGAATTGGCGAATTCTTGAACTTTTTCACGGACTTTATCAGATGTTTCAGCAGAAAATTCATTCTCCTTTGCTCGTTCTTTGTTTGTCATTCTGGCAATGTTTATGTAGTCTTGAATTTGATGCTTAAGACTTTCAATAAAAGCATCTTCAAGTCCATCATCCCAAACAAACCCGTCTTTTGCTTGATTGACAGGAAAATCTTCAAGATCAAGTTCTCCAAAGAGTTTATGAGCTATTGTGCTTTGTGCCTGTTGAAAAATTTTGAATGGTTTATAGTTCTGATCTTCGCCACCAATTATCACTCTTCCCCTTCTAAAGAGTGCAAAACCAGCACGTCCAAATCCGCCGTTTGCTAAAATTCCAACAAATCCTTTTACATGATGAGTATTGCCGTCATGATTGAAATAAAAATCCACATCTTTGCGCCATGTAGTATCCCTAAATTCAAGACATTTATATTCATCAAAATGTAAAAGAACATCATTAAACCAAATGTTTATTTTACCGGAGTTGAGATCACGACGATACATACTTTCAAGCAATTGGATGATCTTTCCTTTTGTTCGTGAGGCATCAATTTTCTTGGTAATATTACTTATTGTTATCGTTGTGCCATGAGCGACGGGTTCACAGTCTACTGAGATAATATCAATACAATTCAGATGTTTATCCCGTAATTCCTGTATGTTAATCTCTGTATAATATTTGTTTGTTGATCCAAACTGTGTACTCTCAACAGACCATGAATTGCCAAACCAAGAAGCTGCTGTTTTTAGCCCCATACCAAATTCGTTTCTGCCGTCTTTGGCTTCTGGAGGAGAATCAACTTTAACAGCTCTTGAAAAGTCTTCAATTTCCATTCCATAAGCATCATCTTTAATTACAAGAATGTTTTTGTCAAAATCATAGTTTATGCGCACAGTTATACTGTTAATGCCATGACTAGACAATTCATTTTCATGAGAATAGAAAGATTGAGTTGAGTTGTCTACAAATTCAGCTATTGCATACCAAGGTTTATAATTTAATCTTGAAAAAACGCCAAGCACACCAGCTTGTGGTTGTATGTTGAGTTCAGTGATTCTTTCCAATTTCTTCACCATCCCATCCTTTATTTGCCAGCGAGAACAAGTTCTCTCCTAAAATTTTTAGAACACGAACATTTACAGAATTGCCAAGTTGTCGATATATCGTTTTATCAGAGCCGATAAACTTATATCTTGCGTGAAAACTCTGCAGATTAGCCGCTTCCCGCGGAGTTATTTTTCTATAGTGTTGTTTCTTGCTGTCCCAAATAATTGGAGTATTTACCATTGCAACTAAAGAAGGATAAAAAGTGGGGCGTTTTGCACGTATTCCGGATTGTCGTATTTGAATGAGCGAATCCTTTATATCTGTGACATCCTCTCCGCAATTCCACTCGAATTTTTTGTACAATTTTATACGGTTGGTCATGTCGTATTTTTTTACCCATTTATCAATGAACTGCTGATTGTTTAGATATAATTCTCGATTACGACGAAGAAAGCTTTGTTTCCACTTAGGCATTTCGTCGTATCCTTGGTTTGAAAATACTAAGTTACTATCTTTTTCTCCCAATCCAAAACTGTCTAACCAGATAGGAAAGCCAATAGTTTTAATGCCAGTCGATATTCTAAACTCATCCCATGCTTTTATCATGAGTTCTTGCTCGTCAGAAACAATATATGTATCGTCAACATTATCTTCAAGAATACTCCATGCATCACCCATTTTACACTTTTTATAGTGTTTCTTTAGGTTTAAATCATCGATATGAATATATCCATTGGTCAATATTTGTTCGTTCCGAATGTCCTTCCTAATTCCCAAAATATACACTCTTTCTCTAATTTGAGGGATTCCGAAGTCAGAGGGCGATAGTATGATGGGTTCTTCTGTTATATAAAAATTACGCTTCATTAGTTCAGAAGTAATAATGTCCCAATTCTCTGTCTTGTCCGCCAAATTACGAACATTTTCGAGAATTACAAATTTAACTTCAGGATGTCCATCAAGAATATCCATAATTTTATAAAACAAATTTCCGCGTTTTTCGTCTTGAAACCCTTTTTGTGCTCCGGCTTTGCTAAATGGCTGGCAAGGGAATCCGGCACACAGAACATCAAAAGGCGCAATCGATTCAGGATCGATGGCATTTACATCTCCACGTACTTCTTTTTCATCTATGTGAAAATTTGCTTTATATGTGTTTACACATTCTTGATTTATTTCTGCAGCCATGACACACTCTCCACCAAGGTATCTCATTGCTTGATGAAATCCGCCAATGCCAGCAAATAAATCAATAAATTTAAAATTATATGGTTTCATTTTTGTTCCTTCGTTTCTGACACAATGTTTGTATCCTTTTTGTTATCTACCACATATCTACAAATTTCGCACCGACGGTGCCAATGAACCAAGGTGAGTGAAAAGAAATCTGTAGCATAATAATTTTACAATTCTTCCGTCTTAAAAGTTGTATAACCCTCATAATAGTAGCTACGGTAGATGCTTTATATATACCGCACATCTATATTACACTAAAACTTCCCATTTACCGTAGCGTTTGCCGTCAACTCTACGGATATATTGTTTCTCTTTCAGAGAGTCTATAATGCGCTTAATACTTCTGACGGACTTTCCTGTTTGTTCTGCAAGTTCGGTCTGCTTAACAGACGGGTTCTTTTTTATTAAATCTAACACGGCAAGTTCTTCTAAAGTACACTTCAAAGTGTCAATTTGGCTCTTTGGCGATTCGGTTTTGGCACTTTGGGAAGCGCTTTCATCCACAAAATCAACATGCATATAGCGATTTTTTAATTCGTAGTTTGTACCGAGCAGAAGGTTTGAGAAAAACAATTCCAAAAACTTTGTGGTGGAATGAATACCTTTTTGCAAATCGTTATAGTTTGCTCGAACTAATGCATTACGAAAATACCAAGAGTTTTCACGGAACGCATCGTTATTGACACGGAACCCAAAGGTTTTCATATACTTAATCATAAACACGGCGGTGGCTCTTGTGTTACCCTCGCCAAAGGGATGAATTTGCCAAATATCCGATGCAAATTTTGCAAGGTGTTTCACTGATGCTTCAACCGACAGTCCCTCATAAGAGAACTGCTTTTCGGTGGCAAAATCATAATCCAAAGTGTCTTTTATGCTATTGAAATCGGCGTAGATAACTGTTTCGCCATTCAGTATCCATTCCTTTTTGGAAATGTTATACTGACGTATTTGTCCTGCGTGGTCGAACACGCCTTCAAACAATCTGCGGTGAATGGTGATCCACTCGGCAGGAGAGAACTGAAAGGCTTTTTCGCCTAAAAGCTTGGTTATTCTTGCAGATACGATGTCCGCTTCTTTGGTGCTGTCCTCAAGCTCGGTACGAGTGGTTCTCTGCTCGTAATAGCTGTAAATACGCTTCTGTGCCTCATCGATGGTGATTTTTCCCTCGATGTGATCCTTTGCGGTATCTAGCAAATATTCAGAGGTTTTCAGCCCGTCAACCGCCTGCAAACCGATAGCCGTTTGCCAAGCTTCGCTTTTTTCGGCTCTATCAGGTTCGCCCTGCTTTATATATTCTTCAAGTTCAAATTGCCAATTCTTGTCGGGCATATTTGCACCTCTTTTCTTACAATTCTTCCGTCTTAAAGGTCGTATAACCCTCATAGTAGTAGCTGTGGTCGATGCCTTTCATATAGACCTCACGGCTGTTTATTTCGTCTGTAAGTGCACCTTTTAATAACACTTTGATTTCCACATCTTTGATAGGGCTACGCTCCATTGCGAGCAGATAATCTTCTTTATCCACCTTGCTCCAATCGACAACCTTACCGATTTCGTTCTTTAAAATATGGTCGAGCCAAATGCGGGTGCTGCGACCGTTACCCTCACGGAAAGGGTGGGCGATGTTCATCTCAACATACTTTTCAACTATCTCGTCAAAGTTTGACTGCGGCATTTTATCGATGTTCTCAAGTGCCGCCTGCAAGTACATTAAGGGAGCAAAGCGGAAATTCCCCTTTGCAATATTGACTGTTCTGAGCTCACCTGCGAAGTCGTAAATGTCCTGAAAGAGATATTTATGGATTGCCTGCAATGTAGAAAACATGCCGACAGGAAGATTATCTAAAATACCTTTTTCAAAAAGTTCCGCAGCCTTTTTCTTGCTGATGCGTTCTTCTTCTCGGGAAAGTTCGGCAGAGCTTGTCAGCCCTAATTTATTTTCAAGTGCCATTTCGCACCTCCGTTATTTCTTATCATTATCCAAAAGTCCGTATGTCCGGTAGTAAGACAAGATCGTTTGATATTGCAGTTTGTTTGTAAAAAGCTGGCGATAGGTAACGGTTTTCTCTTTGCCTTCAGACTTGAGTGCCGCCAATTTCTCTGTAACCGAGTCATACTGCGCAAGAATGTCGGAAAGCATTTTTTCAAAAGCGTTTAAGCGTTCTTCGTTCATAATGCGCGCCATTACTTATCCGCCGCAACGCCGGATTTCATCCAGGCATCGACTTCGCTGACTTTGAATTTCCACAGTCTGCCGATTTTTGCGGCGGGCATATTGCGACGTTCTATCCAGTCGAGAACTGTATCACGGCTAACGCCCAAATATTCCATTATCTCTTTCATTGAATACCAGCGTTCAAGATTGTTACCCATGGCGAAACCCTCCGTTTTCGAAAAATACAATTTTACATAATATAGTATATCACAATCTGATGAATATTTCAAGGTTTAATATGGGTTTATTCGGGGTTGTTTCGAAAAAGTCATAATTAAAATAAAAAAGCAAAGACTTCTTTCGAGAAATCGAGAGAAGTCTTTAATCAATATGCACCAGGAATTACACAAACGACGGCACAAATCTCGGATGCGCTATTTTGTTATATTCCTTCTTGTATGTTGCAAATAACATTTTCTGAGAGACGATATGCACGTTATCATAACGCTTACTTAAAGTCCAAAAGCTGTCCGGTACACGGTTTACGGTGCAGATAACATATTCATTCTCGTAAAACGGTCGCTTCTTTGTGGTGCTGTTTTCAATCTCATTCCAGAGCTTTTGTGTAAGCCTTCCACCGGGAGTTATATCGTAATACGCATATACAGCCTGCTTTTTCTCACAGGCAAAATCAAAGGTTACATTGCCTACCTTGACGTTATGATAACTTGAATTTTTGGTGTCGATGTACTCGGTTGAAATAGAGTTAATGTTTTTATCCAGCCAATAGTAGCACATATCTTTATAAAAATCCGCCATCAGCTCATCATTAAAAACTTGCATAAACCGATTGAAAACATCCTCACCGAAGCTTACGTCGGGGTTCGGTACGGCAGTCAGCAAGCACTTATACCACAGGGTTAAATAAGTGTTTGCGGGAAGATATTTTGTGTGTCCGTTTTCGCCGGGAGCTTTTATAACTAACCCGTGTTCTATCAGCGCCTTTATGTATTTATCGCATTTGTTTTTCGGAAAGCCTGAGAATTTCGCTATCTCACCGATGCGGTTATAGCCGTTTGCCATTGCATAAAGCAGGGTGTTGTAGCTTTCGGGCGTGCGAAAGCATTCGGTCATCCAGCTTGCCGCCAAACGATAGAAGATTGAATCGGTGCGTAAGAATGTTCTTACATTGTCCTCAAAGGGCAGTTCTTTATTGTACAAGGAAAGCAACGCCGGAATTGTGCCGGTTAAGCAATAGAGTTTCGCTGCCGTTTCATCCGACAGTGAGCAGACATCTGCAAGCTGCGGCATAGAAAAGTAGTTTATTTCTACCTCCCGACAAGGGATAGGTGGAGCTTCCCAAGGTCTGCCGAGCAATACAACCGTTGATTTGCTATCCGATTCCAAAAAATTATTGAGCGCCGCATAAAAATCATTTTTATCATTCCGTTCACCTGCATTGTCAAAAAAGACAAGCGGGTGTTTTTTATTGCCGTAATTCTTTAAGCGACCGAAAAAGTCATTCCAGCTTTCACAAACGCCGAATATCTCGGTATGAGCATTGCAGAACACCCGAAGTGCAAAGGCAGCATCAAGATTTTTAAAAGAAAAATACAGACTTTCTTTATGCACGGCGCAAAATTGAAGTGCCGCAAAGGTCTTGCCCGAGCCGGGCTGACCTGATACAAAAGCCGCCTTTTCATCCGTAGAAATATTCTGTAAAGTGCTCGCTAAATCCGAAAAATACATTTCATCACCTGTCATATCATAAGTTGACCTTTTCTGTAATTATAGCCGATTTTCTGCCTTTTTGCAATCAAAGAAGAAAAATTTCAAAAAAATTTTAACCGCTGAAAACGCCCTGTTTATCAGGCTTTTCGGCGGTTTTTGTGTTTTGAGCAAAAAATTTTTTCAAAAAAAGACCTGCCAGAACGACCGACCCAATTCGGAACTAGTGAAGGGGTTTGAAACAAAAAAGTTTTTTATTATCACTTGAAAATTTCCCAATTGAATAGTGAGAGGACTTTTGATTCAGCTTCAAAACGGTTTTGAGGCTGAATGAGTAATCCCTCTATGCACCTTGACAATTGAATGACCGTCCGAATGGGATATGACTTTGCGATGACAGTCGGAGATGACAAGAGCGAAGCAACGCCGCCGAGATGGGGGCAGGGATAGTAAAAACGACATTCGGGTAAAACGACGGCGGATATCGGCGGCAAGGGATTCCTCGGCCGATATTCGATTTTACATAGCTGTAAAGGAGGAATGAATGCTATGAAGAAAACAGAGCTCAAAGAGCTATATCAAATGATGTTCCCGAATTATCCGGACATTGTAACCGTCAAACAGCTTCAGGTAATGCTCGGCGTCAGCCGACACCTTGCCTATAAGCTGATCAACGACGGCGAGATACAGGCGGTCAAAATCGGAACATCACTCAAAATTCCGAAGGTCAGCGTAATTAACTTCGTGACCGAGGAACGAAGGGAGGTGAAGTCCGGTGCCTGAAAGAATAGAGCTTACCCCGTCACAGAGGACACGCTGTAACCGCCTGATTCGCAGGCTTTGTGCCAATTACGATAACGGCAACTGCCTGCCGCTGGACGAAGGCGACGGCTGTGTTTGCGTTCAGATGATTTCGCTTTCCCTGATATGCAAGTATTTTCGGGACGCGGTATTACCTGCCGACAAGGAACTGTATGCGGAAATTTTCAGACAGCGTACTTATCACTGTGCCGAGTGTGGAGCGGCTTTTGTGCCGAACTCCAACCGACAAAAATACTGCCCGTCGTGCAGCCGAAAGGTTCACCGAAAGCAGAAAAACGAGAGCGCAAGAAAGCGCCGAGCGGACAGTTAGGGGTGCGGAAACGCCCTGTTTATAAGGGCTTTTTTAAGCCGAATCGAGGCTGTTAGGGTAAATATACTAAAATCCCCGATTTCGGCTTTCTAACTGTCCACACAAAAAACGAAAGGAAGATTTATTTATGGAAAACAAACTGAAAACCGTGGATGCGGAAACGCTGTTATCTACACCGATGAGCAAAACAATGTTCATCGTCGACAACCTTATTCCGCAGGGTGTCAATGTCATCAGCGGAGCCTCCAAGATTGGCAAAAGCTGGCTGATGCTGTGGCTGGGGCTTCAGGTGGCGCAGGGACTGCCCGTTTGGGGACTGACGACACAGCAATGCGATGTTCTGTATTTAAGCCTTGAGGACACGCAAAGGCGCATTAAGGACAGGCTCTATAACCTGACCGACACAGCCCCGAGCAATCTGTATTTTGCCGTGATGTGCGGACTCATCGGCGGCGGACTGGAGGAACAGATTACCGATTTTTTAAGCGACCACCCGAAAACAAAGCTTGTAATTATCGATACTTTGCAAAAGGTTCGCGACACCAAAGGTGGCGCCGGCAAGACGGGAATGTACGGAAACGACTACGACGATATTTCCTCAATAAAGCGAATCGCAGACGAATACAACATATCCGTTCTTCTCGTTCACCACCTGCGAAAGCTGAAGGACAGCGATGATCCTTTTAATGAAGTTAGCGGATCGACGGGAATTATCGGTGCGGCGGACACCAATTATGTGTTCAAACGCAAGCGAAGCACAAACGCCGCAACGCTTTTAGTCAGCGGTCGTGATATGGAATATCAGGAGCTGACCTTGCAGTTTAACAACCTTGTTTGGGAGCTGGTAGAGCGAAAAAACAGTGAGGATATTCACAAAGCGGAGCTGCCGAAATTCCTTTTTCGGGTGGTGGATTTTATGGAAAGCCGAGCCGAATGGGTAGGCACGGCGACCGAATTGCTTGCTGAAATGAAGGAGACCGAAACCACGCCCAATGTGGTTACAAAGTACTTAGGGCAGTTTTCCTGTGAGGTTTTGGAGCCTGTGGGCATTGAGTACCGAACGAAACGCACAGGCAAAAGCAGGCTTATAAAGCTAATACGAAATGACGGCGGTGACGAAAATGACAGCGATTTCACTATATAGCAAAAATACCGTCACAACCGTCATTGCCGTCACAAAACAGCGAGGGGAGGTGGAATTATGCGAAGCAAAACGCTCGGAATCAATGTGCGAGTGACATCTGCCGAAAAAGAAAAACTCAGCGAAAACGCATTTTATTGCGGACTTTCTCTGTCGGAATATCTCAGAAGATTGGGGCTTGGGAAAAATGTAAAAGCCGCAACCGATGAGAAAATCTACAAGGCTTTTCGGCTGGGTAGGCCACTGAAAAAGGATTTCGATTCACTCGAAAGAAGCGAAATTCTCTATCGGATAAACGCAATAGAAAATTTGCTTAAGTAATAAAATGAAGTGGAGGATATAGTCTGCACAATCTTTAGCAAGCAGACCGTTTGTACTCCCAAACGGTAAAAACTTGTTAGGGTGCACCCTAAAACCTCTTGCGGAAAGGAAAGGTTATGAACAAAAGAATTAAAAAACAGTTTTGGCTGTCACCCAAGGACGCCGAAGAGCTAAAACGCAAGGCAGAGCTTGCCGGACTTACCGAAACGGCGGTTGTCCGATTGCTTATTCGTGGCTACGAGCCGAGAGAAAAACCGGACGGGCGTTTCTATGAAGCAATGCGGAATTTGTCTGCAATCGGCAACAACATCAATCAGCTTGCCACCAAAGCGCATACGCTAGGATTCATTGATGTGCCGATGTTAAAAAACGAAGCCAACCGCTGGCACCGCTTTCAGGCGGACATTGAGGCGACCTTCTTACGCCCCGACGAAAGCAAACTCAAATGGAAATAACGAAAGAGAGGAAAACGACAATGAGAAAAACAGATTTTACTTTACCTAAGCTGGACGATTTATTCACTACACAGGAAATGCGGGATGATGCAAAGCTGGAGCGTGTGCAGAATATTCCGCTTTCAGAATTGCACCCGTTCAAGGATCACCCCTTTAAGGTGCAGAACAACGAGGAGATGGAACGAATGATTGAAAGCATCCGCAAGGTGGGCGCAATCACCCCAGTGCTTGCCCGACCGTTGCCTGACGGCGGCTATGAGCTAATCTCCGGGCACAGGCGGCTTGCGGCGTGTCAGGTGCTCGGAATTGAGACTATGCCGGTTATCGTCCGTGAGATGTCCGACGACGAAGCGGTGATTGCAATGGTAGATGCTAATTTACAAAGGGAAACAATTTTACCCAGCGAAAAAGCATTTGCCTATAAAATGAAACGAGATGCACTAAATCACCAAGGTATTACTTCTCCCCAAGTTGGGGAGAAGTTGTTGACAGCAGAAAAGATAGGACTGGAGGGAGGTGACAGTCGAAACCAAGTACTGCGCTATATCCGCTTAACTTACTTAATTCCTGAACTGCTTTCAATGGTAGACGAAAATAAAATTGCTTTCAACCCTGCGGTGGAAATATCGTACTTAGATAAGTCGGAACAACGGGTACTGCTGGACGCTATGGAGCTGAACGACTGCACGCCGTCCCACGCACAAAGTATTAGGTTGAAAAAGTTAAGTCAGCAGGGCGTGCTGGACGATCAGATGATTTATGCGGTGATGTCGGAGGAAAAGCCGAATCAGCAGGAGCAGATAAAGTTCAAGCGTGAGGATTTGAAAAAGTATTTTCCGGCAGGTTATACCGACGAGCAAATGCGTCGGGATATCATCAAGGGATTGGAGCTGTTAAAGAGGCAGAGAGAACGCAACCGTGATGCACGCTGATTCGTATCGATACGAATACGGCAAGACAAATCGCACAGTGGAGAGAACCCCAAACCGATGGTATACTGGTGCTGTCGGTTTGGAGTTCTGTTCTGCAAATTCAATTTCAGGAGGTTAAATAAAATGGTAGCAGGACACTTATCCGTAAAGCACGGCAACTATTATGCCGTACTCAATTACAAAAACGCCAATGGCAAACGAAAAACAAAATGGATTTCCTTAGGACTTCCCGAAAAGGGCAACAAGCGCAAGGCAGAAGCCGAGCTTGCAAAGCTGCGGGCGGAATTTGAAGTTCCCGAGGAGGTGGGCGATTTAAGCAGCGATATGTTGTTCGCCGATTATCTTCTCGAATGGCTGGAAATCGCCAAAGGACGGTTGGCTGTTGCGACCTACTGTTCTTATACGGCAATGATTAAAAATCCTATCGCCCCATATTTCCGCAAAAAGAAACTGACGCTCCGTGAGCTTGAAGCAAGGCATTTGCAGATGTTTTATTCCGAGCTATTAAAAAAGGTCAAACCAAATACCGTCATTCACTACCACGCAATTATCCATTCGGCACTCAAATATGCGGTCAAGACCGATATGTTATTGCAGAATGTGGCGGACAAGGTTGACCGACCGAAGAAAAACGACTTTCAGCCTGTATTTCTTTCGGCGGAGGAAATGCAGAAAATGTTTGAAGCGCTCCGAGGGACAAGGCTTGAATTGCCTGTGCTGGTTGCCGCCTTTTACGGCTTTCGCCGTGGCGAGGTGCTGGGACTGAAATGGGACGCCATAGACTTTGAGCGTGGTACGATTTCAATTAAGCGCACGGTGACTTTCACAAAAGCAGACGGTACTTATCGGGAAGTGGAACAACAGTCCGCAAAAACAAAATCCAGTTTGAGAACTTTGCCTTTGGTCGGTAGCTTCCGTGATTACTTTATGCAAGTCAAGGAAGCACAGGAGCTAAACAAGAAAGTCTGCGGCAACTGCTATAACTACGAATACGACGGCTTTGTGTTTGTGGATGAAATGGGCGAACGGATGAAGATGAATTATTTGACATCGGCTTTTCCGAAGTTTCTTGAAAGGCACGGACTGCGCCGTATGCGCTTTCACGATCTTCGGCATAGCTGCGCAAGCTTACTGCTTGCAAACGGCGTACCGTTAAAGCACATTCAGGAGTGGCTTGGGCACAGCGATTTTACCACGACGGCAAATATCTATGCGCACCTTGATTACAGCTCCAAAATCACCTCGGCACAGGCGATGGAAACAGGGCTGGCTTTGCCCGAAAGCGGCGATTTCGGGAGCCGATGGGAGGATGGCGAAATCCAAATTTAGGAGAGCAAAAAATGCGGTATGCTCTGACCACTTGCTTTTAGAAAAAGACATAAGAAAAAAGCCTGCAATCGGCTTGATTACAGGCTTTTCGGTGGCGGAGGGTAAGGGATTCGAACCCTTGGTCCGGTATGAGCCGGACAACTGATTTCGAGTCAGCCCCGTTATGACCACTTCGATAACCCTCCGTGTATATTTCAATCTGCTTTTAACTCAAAAAATTTTTGGAGAGAAAAGCAGGAGAGAACACTGAAAAATATTCGATTTTTGATTTTGAAAACACTTTAATATCAAGGATTTCCGGCGGACGAAACGACCAAGTCGCCGTAAAATTTCGAGTCAGCCCCGTTATGACCACTTCGATACCTCTCCGTGCCCGCGGCTCCC
>ENA-ORPH01001242-ORPH01001242.1-human-gut-metagenome-genome-assembly--contig:-NODE-1242-length-25301-cov-12.263923_pt1 | contig 25301 bp, 14 predicted proteins | sample MGYA00242142_ERZ509074 | MGnify/ENA primary metagenome ERZ509074 (study PRJEB26280, sample SAMEA2338724) | human gut metagenome | biome: human gut; feature: human-associated habitat; material: faeces...
TGATTATTTTCGCATTTTTACTGGGATGTATCATTGGTTCCGTGATTCATCTGATTCGTATGAAAGTAAGCGGCGAAGGACATGTCCTCGCCATGGGACCGTATCTCTCTGCAGGGGTGGCAATCGCCGTCCTCTGGGGAAATGAATTCTTACAGTGGTATCTGCATTTTTACTTATAAAAGATATCCGCATTTCGAACATGATTTCAGAAAGTTCTTCAAAAGCTCCGCATCAGCGGAATGCTTTCGAAATACGATAAATACCGGGAAGAGGAAGGGTAGAAATATGGCAATGAACAATCGCGTATTGAGTATTGAGATCGGAAACTCTTTTACGAAGATCTGCGAGATGGACTATAAGGTGAAAAAGCCGAAGGTCTATAAGGTACTGACAGTGGAGACGCCGGAGGGCATCGTGGTGGATGGTATGCTGCAGCCGACACAGGAGTACGCAGACCATCTGGTGAATGCACTGGGGACGAACGGCATCCGGACGAAGAAAGTGATCTTTACCATTTCTTCTACCAGAGTGGCGAGCCGTGAGGTACAGATCCCCAACGTTAAGGCGAACAAGATCGAGGCACTGGTGAAGACCAATGCCAGTGACTATTTCCCGGTGGATCTGACCCAGTATGAGATTGGACATTATCTGGCAGGCGGTCTGGCAGAGAATGGCAAGCTTCGTGTCATGGCTCTGGCCGTACCCAAGGCTCTTTTAAACAGCTATTATCAGCTGGCGCAGATGTGCGGCTGGGAGGTGGAGTGCTTCGACTACAGCAGCAACAGCTTATACCAGATTCTCCGCGATGAGAAGTCCGAAAAAGTTACTATGGTCATCAAAATCGATGAGAACAGCACCATTGTGACCGTGCTTTCCGCCGGTAAGGTGTTATTACAGAGAACGGTGGCTTACGGTGTGCAGGATGCTATTGATACTATGATCGCTTCCGGAGCCTATGCCGTGAACAATCCCATGAGTGCGGTAGAACGTTTCCAGAAGAAAACATGTCTGAACAGAGTACTCCATCAGGGAGACAAAGTCTGGGAAGAAAATGCCGGACGCTGGGAAGATGAGGATGCCGGTAATGTGGAGGTTACAGCAGCAAGACAGAAGATCACCGCTTCCCTGGAGCCTCTGATCGTGGGTGTGAGCCGTGTCATTGACTTCTATGATTCCAGGAACAGTGAAAATCCCATTGAAAAGTCCTATGTTACCGGTCTGGGCGGCAGCTTCAGCGGCATGAGCAAGCTGTTCACCAACTGTCTGGAGCGCAAGGTACATACCCTGTCCGAGATGGATGACAAGATCGGCATGAGCAAGGCCATCCGTTCCACCAGACCCGCAGCCTATATTTCCTGTCTGGGTGCGGTGCTCGCCCCTGTGGGACTGATCGACAAGAGCCAGCAGAAGGCCAAGGGCATGACCGTAGTCAGCGGCACGAATTATACCTTCGTCAGTGTGGCGGTACTGGTGTTGGGAGTGATCCTGTCCATCGCCATGGCAGCTACCTCTGTGACCAGATATCTGGGAAATGTGGCGCAGAATGTGTATCTGCAGAACCGGGTACAGGAACTGCAGCCGGCACAGGCAGTATACAACGATTATCTGGCGGCAGAAGCCCAGTATGATAAATACACATATTTATATGCTTATACCCAGACTCCCAATGAGAATCTGGTGGAGTTCATCAATGAACTGGAACAGATCCTGCCGGACAGCTTCTATACCAATAGCTTCAGCTCCGACCAGACCGGTATCAGCATGTCAGTGACGGTGGAAGGGAAAGCAGCGGCAGCCCGTACGATTCTGAATATCCGCAACATGCAGAGCATTGATGATGTAGAGATCAGCAATATTACGGACAGCAAGGATGAGACCGGCACGTCCATAGTGACTTTTTCCATTACCGGAAGCTATAAGGAGCTGACGGATGAGACCGAAGAGAGCGGTGAGGCACAGTCCGACACCCAGACAGCACAGTAGGAGGCAGCGGAAGATGAAGGTTAAAAAGAGTGAAATTCAGCTTTTGATCGCAGTGATCGGTGTTCTTATTGCTGTGTGTACTTATTTTCTGGTATATTCCAAATTTAATGAAAAATCAGATGCCCTTGAGGCACAGAATGTAACGTTATCATCCCAGGTGGCAACGCTGGAAGCCTTAGACCAGCGCAAGGCGGACTACATTGAAGCAACCGGGAAGATGCAGTCCTATATCACGAATTTTGAGAACCGTTTCCCGGCAGATATCTTACCGGAAGACAGCATTATGATGGTAAAGACATTGGAAGATTATACTCGTACCGAGGTGGCAAATATTGCATTCGGTTCCGAAGCAGAGGTGGTGTATACTCCTGCAGCGGATGCGGCAACGACGACTGCGGATGCAACAGCTGCCACGGATGCAGCAGCCGATGCTGCCGCAGATACCACAGCAGCTGCCGCAACGACGGCAGCAAGTCCGGTATCTACGGACGGTACTGCTTATGCAGATACCCATATGTATGAGGTACCCCTGAGCATCAGCATTTCCTGCACCTATGACGATTTCAAGGGACTGGTAAGATACATCTACAATCAGCAGGAACGTGAGAGCATCCAGGGCGTCAGCATCAGCTACAACGAGACCGACGGAATGCTCACCGGCAACATGACCATGAACACCTATTATCTGCTGGGAACCGATAAGGTATACAGTTCACCTTACATCCCGGATATGCAGATGGGCGTAGACACTATTTTCGGAAACGTGGAATAATAGATTTGCAATCATAGCAGTATACGACTGCTTGCAGGCAGGATACTGCTATGATTAGCAAATCAAACAACCATGAGCAGGGAGGACGATAGTCCGGAGTGCGAATGGTTGTCCGGTTTCGGGAGCACGGAGTGCGGAGAAAACGGTATTAGTCATGAGCAGGGAGGACGATAGTCCGGAATGCAAATGGTTGTCCGGTTTCGGGAGCACGGAGTGCGGAGAGACCGGTATTAGTCAGAAGCAGGGAGGACGACTCACATGCAGAAGCACACGGAGAGAAGACAACTGAATAACGAAGGCTTTTCTCTGATCGAACTGCTGATTGCCATCGTGATCCTGTCGATCATCGTTGTGCCGCTTTTGCACAGCTTTGTGACTTCTGCCAGAACCAATGCCAAGTCCCGCAACACCATGCATGCCACGGCCATCGCAGAGGATGTCATGGAGCTGTTCGAAGCACATACACTGGAGGAGATGGCAGACACCTATGAGGCGGCAACCCCTACCGGCTTTACTAACAGCGTGCAGAAGGATGCTTCTCTGGATGTGGACGGAGACGGCACAGCAGAAGATGGTATCTGGCAATATACCTTCCGGGATGAGAAGACGACTTCCGGCATCTATGATGTGGTAGTAACACTGGATCCTAACGGTTACACGGCACTGAATGAGAAGGATATTGTAAATATCCAGAACCTGGCAGGCAATCTGAATGCGGTATATTCCGAATCGGAAGATGCCGCACAGGAGGCTTACGGTTATTTTGAAGCGTATTCCGGCGGCAGAGACGTTATGGAGATTGCCAGGAATACTACCAAGACCATCGAAATATCCATAGACAGCAGCCGCATTTTACTGAATCTGGGAGACGGAGAGAGTATAGAGACAGATGTGTATCTGGTGACGGCCTCCACAGTCTATCATTGTAATTCCGCTATCCTTACGGGCATCAGCGGAGATTATCCCCAGAACGGCTCGGATTATGTGATCTTTTCCAATGAAGAGGCGGTAAGAGCCAAAGCGGCGGAACTTAAGAAGGAGAAGGAGAGCGGGAATCCGGTGGATGCAGAGGAGATCATTTCCCAGCTGGCCAATATCATTGTGTGCCTGCAGCCCAGAGTGGAGGCTACCCAGAGCATAGTGACTTCTGCAGTTGATAAAGTGATCGTGAACAACCCGAAGAATGTACAGACGAATCTGTTCCTGGTGGAGCAGACTCCGTCAGCGGAGAGAATAGACAGTTTTGCGGATGAGAGTACCGGCTTTAACCCGTATTCCTCCTGGGACAACAATTACAAAGCGGCATTTGAACTGAGGGAGACCTGGCCGGGCTGGATGTCCTCTGCGGGAGCCAGCATTGATTCCGCCTGCAGACTGCGGACGAATCTGGTGAAGCGAAGCAATACGGAATACATTTTCAATGACCTCAGCGTGTCCGGTGCGGCAGGAAATGCTGTCGGAGATGTGGCGAAGGATATTATGGGTGCGGACGGCGGTCTGACACCGACGGAGCGACGTAACCGTATCTATGACATGCGGGTACAGGTGTATGTAAAAGATATGATCGGAGTGCAGTCCCCCGTACTTACCATGACGGGAACCGTGATCGAATGATCTGACGGACGCAAGATAGAGGAGATACCGGAAGGAAGACGAGAAACATGAAGATATGCGGAAGAAATCCCAAAATATTTTCAAGGGTAAGACAATTCCACAGACGAACGGACAATAAGGGCTCAGCAATGGTCGTTGTGATCATTGCCATGGCCTTTATTGGCATTTTAGCCAGTGTTTTGATGTATATGTCACTGCTGAACTATCAGATGAAGGTGAACAATCTCAAGGCGAAGGACAACTTTTACTCCGCAGAGACTGTGCTGGATGAGATCCGGACGGCTATGGGAGAGCGGGTGTCCGCTTCTGTCGGAAGTGCCTATGAACTGGTCCTGAAAAATTATGAGGCAACCTCCGCAGAGGAGAAGCAGAACAAACTGAGATATTATTTCCTGAAGGATATGCAGGATTATTATGCAGTGACAGGAAGTATGAATATCAACAACTATGATCTGACCAAGCTGTTCAACAGCCTGTCTTCGGAGATAAAGCGGGGGACGGTGCTAGAGACATTGAATGACTCCGGGGAAGTAGTGTACCGGATGGCTCTGGACAGCAGCGGCAGTCTGAAGGTATATGTAATGACAACGGATCCGGTGACGGGCAACAAGGAGAGAGTGGAGACCACGGATATTCCTACCGGACGTTTTCAGCTATACACCGACGGACTTTCCTTCTGCGGCCTGAAAGTGACTTATACGGATACCGATGGCTATGTGTCCGTGATCCAGACCGATATCCGGGTGAAGATGCCGGATATGGATTTTGCACAGGCAGTGACACTGCCTTCCATTACGGGAATCTCCATGGTGGCGCAGAAGAATATTCAGGCACTTCCTTCTGATTCCACGCTGATCAGTAAAAATGTCATTGGCGGCAGCTTTTATGCGGAACGTTTTATCGTGGGTAGCGAAGAGCCCGGCAAGGGTAACGGTGTGACGGTGGAATGGAAAGAGACCACCGGCAATGAAAACGAAGACAAGCGTATGGTGATGGCTTCCGACTTATATCTGGGAGAAGGAGCCACACTTACCACAGATCAGTACGGTGAAGTATGGGCCGGTTCCATTGCCATGAACGGAGGTATTCCGGGCAATACGGGAAGCAACGGAACGTTGAGCTTTCAGGGAAACAACGTATATGTGGCCGGAGATCTCAAGATGAACGGAGAGCGGAATGTATTTACCGCCGGAGCACAGATCGACGGAGAATATGCCGGACAGTATATCGGCTTCGGCAACGGAAAGGGCGTGGACAGCAGCGCCATTCTGGTCAACGGTACGGATACGGAGATCTATCTGAATGAATTGAAGAATCTTACGCTGGCGGGAAATTCTTACATTTCTCTGACGAAAACCAATGATGGAATTACCAGTGAGGATGGTGTGAGCAACACCGGAGTACAGGATGTGATGATGGGACAGTCTATCGCTGTGAAGAGTGACCAGCTGGCTTACCTCGTTCCGGCGCAGTGTATCGGCGTGGATGCTTCCGGCAAGACCGTGTTAAACGGTGCCAGCAACCCGATCACGTTGGAGCAGTATAAGGACAAGATCAGGGACCAGGCAGATGTAACGGAAGTGGCATTGAATATTCCATCAGCTACCCTGAATGGCCATGCGCTGGCCGAGTACGGACTGACCCAGAACAATATCCAGAAGATTTTCAAGCGGATCAACAGCAAGATCACGCTGGTGTATTATTATGTAAGCTTTGACAGCACCTCTGATACCGCGAGAGCCAATGCCAACCGGTATTTTCAGGATTATTACGGTGCCAACCAGCAGACCATGGAAGCCTATACCGGTCTGTATACCAAAGCCATTCAGGTGCGTGGACAGCAGAACGGAGCGTACATCATGCATCTGGCAGGCAATGTGGCCATGTATGACAGCAGTGCGGCTGCGGGAAGTCAGGAGAAGCTGTTGGATGCCACACTGACCAGTGATGGTGCCAATGCAGGATATCAGGCACTTTTGGCATCGGATCAGTTGAAATTCCAGGCATTGTCCAAGAAGATGATCGATGTCTATGAGCAGCTGCTTCCTTCGGAGAAGACGGATGCAGCCAATGCTTATACCAATCTGGTAAATGAAGGGGAGATAACGACCTTCCATGCTGTATTAAACGGCAGTACCGGAAATAAGGTGGAGTCAAAATATTTCGGCAATACCACAGGAAGCCTTGCGGAGCAGGGATATAAGGCAGTTATTGTAAAGGGTGATTATACTTATCCGGAAGCCGGATTCGGCGAGTTCAGTGGACTGATCATTGCTACTGGAGATGTCAAAGTGACAAAGGAATTCCAGGGAACGATCCTGTCCGGCGGAACGATCACGCTGGATCAGAATGTCAATGTGGAACCCGACCGGGATGCGGTGCTCCATGCACTGACCTATTCCAGAACGATCGTAGATGCTGCCGGTAAGACACAGGAATATCATGTGGTAGACTTTTTAAATGGTGGAGACGGTTACCTGAGCAGTAACGGTAAGTCCTATAAGAACAGTGATATAAATCTGGGAGATTTGATAGTTTATGAAAACTGGCAGAAAGAATAACAACAGTGGTTTTTCCCTGGTGGAGCTGATCATTGTCATTGCGATCATGGCGGTGCTGGTGGGTGTGATGGCCACATCCATTACATCCCTGACCGGCAGAAAAGTCCGGAAATGTGCGGACGAAATTGTGACGACACTGGAGCGGACCAGAGTACTGACCCTCGGAAAAGAACAGAATCAGGTGGAGTGCGTTATCAGCTATGATACCGACACGAAAGAATATAAGGCGCAGATCTTACAGGGTGGAACGGTGGTAACGGACCGGACACTGGGAAAAGACCCAATTAAAATAGCTGTGTATTTTGAGGGGAATTCCACGGAATATTTGTTGACAGATCTGATGGGATCTGACAGTCTGCTGCCTTATGTCTCCGCATCGAAAGGTTTACATCTGGTGTTTAACAGAGCGTCGGGGGCTTTTGAAAAAAATACGAGTACATTAACGGGCGGTAGTACTGACATGGGCTATTGTCAGAAAATCGTTGTAAGCAACGGAACGAGAACCATAGAAATCACAACGGTCGGCAAGACCGGCAAGATCCTGACGAAGTAAGGAGGTTGACCATGGGTATTGGAAAGAAGGGATTTACTCTGGTAGAGATCATCGTATCTCTTGCCATCATGACCATAGTAGCTGGTGCGGTGGGAGCATTCGTGATCGCCGGCAACAATTCCTATATGCGGGGGAACAAGGAACTGACCTTGCAGGAAGAAGCCCAGCTGACCGCCAACCAGATGATCGATCTGATCATTGATGTGGAGAAGGGGATCAGCTTTTCCAATCTGACAGATCAGAAGGCTGTGGATGTCAATGGCAATGTGGCGAAAGACGTTAACGGCATGGAGGTTACGAATGCCAGCGTCAGTGAACTGCGCCTGATCAATAATGACAACAGCTATATGATCCGCTGGCAGGGTGGTGCCGGAGCGGATTACGCCGATGCCAATCAGGTATATCTTTACGAGGTAACAAATACTAAGGACGGCGAAGGCAAAGTTGTGGTAGGAGATTTTGATACAGCTAAGCCCGCACTGATGGCAGAGCATGTCAGCAGTTTCCGCGTGGACCTCAGTGAACTGGATAAGCGGAAAGTCGTTCTGAATATGACCTTTACTTATCAGGACAAGTCCTATGATATCTCAGAGACCATCAAGCTGAGAAATGATCTGAGCTCCGAGCCGTCCAGCATCTATTCCTGGATCAGCGGCATCCGTATCATTCCGGATCACGAAGATCTGAAACAGGGACAGGCTTTCGTCTTCGATTACGAGATCACCGGAGACGAGGAAGCCATTGCTCAGGGTGTGACCTGGGCCGTAAGTTATCAGGATGGCAGCGCATGTAAGAGCACCATCAGCGGTAACGGTAAACTGAGTGTGGCAGCGGATGAGACCATAGCAGAGAATATTCTGACAGTAACCTGTACCGCCGTAGCGGATCCTACCATAGCGGCAACGGCTACCGTAACGGTACAAAAGCATATTGTGGATTCTCTGGATATAGAACCGAAAGATGCTTCGGTGATTCAGGGGGACAGCCTGCAGTACTCTTATACTATGGAAGGAACAGAAGAGGCTAAAAATGCCGGGGTGACCTGGAGCGTGGCAAGAGTGGATGCAACTGGACTTAAGGCAGGAACCACGATAAATGGGAGCGGTCTTTTGACGGCTGACAGATATGAGCCGACCGGAACACTTGTGCTACAGGTAACCTGTACTTCCGTGGCGGATCCCGGAATGTCTGCATCCACAAAGGTATCGGTATTACCCTATACCAACATTGACGGAAAATATGATGCAACACTGATTGCCAAGAATCTGACCACATATGATTTTACCGAAGGAAGTACGGAAAAGATCGGTTATAAGGCATTGGTTGAATGTCTGCCGTCCTGGGCAGATTACAGAAATGGTTATCCACAGATTGAGTGGAGTGTGGTAGATGATTATGCCAATAATTACAAAATAACCGGTTTGACAGATTCTGATGGTCGACAGTTCCAGGCAGAACTGGAATGTGGAAACATGACGGATACGGTAGTACGTGTACGTGCGGTGATAGCTTTATCAGCAGATATTAAGATTACCAGAGAAATCGATATTACAATCCCTCCCCTGAAGACGGTTGTAAATGCGAAGGAACCGTATATTTACTCCAGTCAGTTTGTATTAAACCGTAATGGAAAAATTAATTGCGAGATTCGAAATTATAAAGGGGAAGTAAATTGGAGATTTGCAGATATTCCCAGTGAGCTGAATAATGATTTTAAGGTATGGAACGGAATACAAAAATCATATCAGGTCGGTTTTGAAGTCTATGACGGAGCATATGATGATATTCATCAGGAAGGCTATCTGACAACAGAAAATACGGGAGAATCTACAGAGGTAAGAGCACTTAGCTATATTTCCTGGGATACCGAATATCGTCTGAAGCTTCAGGCATGGAGCCTGGATGATTCCACATTAGTGGCCGAAACGGTAATACTGGTGCCGGTAGTGGATATCTTATTTGCCAATGATCAGCATGTGATTACGGTGCTGAGACCTACCTGGACGAATCGTTATGATCTGCATGCGTATGGTTTTGAGTCTGGAAGAGAGAAAGGACATAGAGCAGCAAAACTGGCAGGATATTTCCAGGGAGAACTGCCGTTGGATTCCAACACGAAATTTGCAGAAATTGATAATATGCATCTTCCTTTTTCGCAGGTACAGTTTGATATTGGCGCACATGAAGAAAATGATTATTTAATTATGACCATTTATGATGAACGATATCCGGATCATAAGAGAAATCTTTTACTGGAAGTAGAGAAGAATCCGGAGTGGTGGGAATGGAAGGATAATAAATGACCATGAATTGGAAACGCAATTCAAAAAAGTATATAGCAGGAATCCTCACCATAGCTTTGGCCGTCGGAGTCGGTCAGAGCTATGGCTCTATGGAGGTCAGTGCACAGGAAAGAACCCTTCCGGGTATTGAAAAACTGGTACAGGATACGGTGGCTTCTTCTGACGGTACTTTCCATATTCTGGAGATCGTTCCATCGAAGGAAAATGCCACGATCGGCTATCTGGTAGGCGGCGAGGAGCCGGTATCTGAGGGCAGAAAGCTTTCCGAGCTGCCGTCAGCCACAGAGCGCCAGACAGCTATGGACAGTCTGGATGCTGCAAAGTTTCCGACGACAGGTCCGGTTACTTTTTCTGCCTACAGCGAAAGCACCGGAGCTTCCAGAACCGAGGACGTAAGAGGACGCTTTGTATTCCGACAGGACGGATCCGGCAGATACAATTATCAACAGATCGATGCGGTCTATCGTGAGATTGCCAATGGGGAGACGGTAGCAGCAGGAGAACGTTATAACCGATACAGTGCATTGGAGGCCGCCGGAGACAGTAACCGGGATGCCAAAAGCGTGACTCCGGTATTTTCCCATAGATCTACCGGAGGAAGCAACGGACTGGAGACTACGATTATCAATGGTTCAGACAGCGCCAGGGGATATGCGCAGGGCTTATATGCAATTTCGGAGACGGATCTGGCCGCTATTGATACAACGAATTTTCAGGCAGAAGATTACGTGGGCAGGAGCAGGACAATCTATCAGAAGATAGGTACGGGTGAGACTGCCGTTTATACCTATCTCGGACAGATTGTATACGGTACCGATGCGGCACTGCCGGATGGATTAAAGACTATGTCCAGAGGGGTATCCGAAAATGAGGCAGGTACTGCTGTGCAGGCACGCACGACATCCGGAGGAGATGCGATAGCAGCCTATTCTGCCGGAGATATTACCAAGAATCTCTACATCCTGGATCATGCGCAGCCGGATAGTGCACAGCTTTGGGCAAAATGGGATGATGTTTCGAAGGCATATACATTTGAGACCATAGCCAGTGCCTGCCTTGTGGATTTCACAGCAAATGATAACGGCGACTATTATGTATCTGCAATGACAGTAAGTGACAAAAACGGTGATTACCGTCTGATCGATACCTATCGTAAGGATGAGGCCGGCAGTTACAAACTGGTCACACCGGGGTCTCTTCAGGTGACCTATAAGGATGAGACGGGATTTGACACCGCCAACAGCTATGATTTTGTAGGGGATGACAGAGAGGATGCTACGGAGACTATTGCCTATAACGGCGGTTTCTACAACAAAGAATGGTTCAGGAAAAATGTCCTGAATCTGTCCGGTACCAGTCGTTATGAGAGCGGTACAGCCACCGGAGACGATATCGATACACTGAAGATCGAAGTGACAACACTTACTCCGCAGGAACTGGCTGATCTGGCAGATGCTTCCATCACAGCGGAGGATTCTTATTGTGGAATTGATCTGGCAGATGTGGATATGTTCTATTTTTCCGGACAGGGAACTTACGGAGCAGAACCGTCCAATATGGTCTCTGCGGCAACTTTGATTGCAAAGATGGCATTCGGTGTGGATGATGGCGGAACCAGAACCATGGCATCCAGGGTGCCGGTGGTCATGGATTATAATTTTTATGCCAAGAACAGCACCCAGAGCAATGAAGTGTTGACGAAACTGGCATTGACTCTGCTGCAGGTGTCGGATGATAATGTGGCAAACGCAATCGCAAGTCAGGGAGATTCCTATTGGGGGAATGTAAGTGTCGATACGCTGAATAGCGCGGCAGAGGGAAACATCAGATCCTATGCGTCTGCAATGCAGGCGGCAAATGCGGATACCCTGACGTTGGATACCTTGAAGGAATACCTGAACGAAAATGTATACCTGAACAACGACAGTTCCAAAGCTTATGCGGCAGAGGATTATCTGACGGATCTGAAGTCAGATACGACAAGAGCATGGATCTACACGGATGTCCTGAAAGAGATCCGCTACGAGAATTTCCTGATCACACAGGAAAATGCCACGGCGGTCACTTTGAATGAAGAGATCAGCAAAGCTTCCATCACCAGATATATTTTGAACTGGTATCTGCACAGAAGTCAGGTAAAGGACAGCCTTGTGGTATTGGATCTGGAGCCCTGTTATGATTTCGGAACCGGAGCTTTATCTGCGGATACCGTGAAAGGCTTCCTGGGGCAGAGCAGCTACGGAGGAAGTATTTCCATTACCCAGATGGCTTCCGCAGAGTTCATTGGCAAGATAGAGGATCTCAACGATCGATATGATATGATTTATGTGGGTGCCCGCACCGGCACCATGAATATGAAAAACAATCAGACCGATTACAATGACAGTTCCATGAAGGGGTTGATCTATACACATATCGGGGATCTGTATGATTATAAGGATGAATCGGATGATAACAAGAAGCGTCTGAGGGATGATTCCCTGAGTCACACTTCCAATCAGTATCGGGGACCCGGAAACGATATGAACTCCACCAGAGAAAAGGAGTTTGAGCAGTATATTTCCGCCGGATATCCGGTAGTGTTTGCGGATGCGCTTCTGACGGGAATCGATGGTAAGGTGGGCGCAAATACGAAAACCGTGGACAGAAGCTCCTATTTTTACCAGCTGATACAGTTTGCCCTGTCTACAGATGAAAGCGGCAATTACAAATACTGGCAGAAGAATGTCTTTGCCGAGAGCCAGTTAGTACCCGGAACAGCAGAAAAGGCGGCGGATGACAGCAAGGAGGCGCTGGCTGCCGCAAAGGCGGCAAAGGAAGCAAGAGAAGAGAGACAGAGGAACTTTGGCAACCATCTGAATCTGTCCAAGCTGCAGATCGAATGGGTGAAAAATCTTGGGGAAGATTATATTCCTACAGAGCTGCATTACAACGGGGACGGTATCAACGATGCCTTCCTGAAGATGACGGACGGTAAGTTTTATCTGCAGTATATTTTTGCTCTGTCGAATGATGCGGCTGCGTCCCAGGTGAATACGACTTATGATTGCAAACTGTATATTGATAAGAACTCCGACGGCCGTTTTTCCGGTTCCGATGTGATCGGGCAGACACTTTCCTCCACGGAGGAGCTTTCCGGACTGAATCTGTATGTCAGATCCGGGCAGGAATGGAAGGAAGTGGCGAAGAATGACAGTGGCCATTACGAGCTGCGCACCGGATATACCTATAAGGTAGTCAGAGTGCTGCCGGATGATTATCAGGGAGTATTGCCCTGGAAGATGATCTTCTATGATAATTCTGATGCACTGGTGAGAACCGCAGTGTCCGGTTATACGGCAGTGGACAGAGGTTCCAGAGTGGATATTCAGGTATTGCAGCTGATGTCCGACAGAAAAGCATCCAATGGCAAGACACTGTGGAATCTGGAAAGTGACAGTGATGTAAAGTCACTGTTAAGCGGTATCCGGGAATTTAAAGTATCTATTGATTCCGTGAAGACTTCAACTTTTATCAACGGATTGATTTCAGACGATCAGTTGAAAAAGCTTAAGACCGATGAACAGAAGTCGGAGGCCTATTATAATGCGGCATACAATGCTTTTCAGCAGTACGATATGCTGATCCTGGGATTCGGAGACAACTACCAGTTCGGAAGCAAGGATCAGAGCCTGAAGAACATGGCAGTATCCGAAGCTATCCGCGATTATATTGAGGATGGTAAGAGTGTCCTGTTTACCCATGACAGCAGTTCTTATATCAACAGTACGGCCGGTAGCGGTAAAGGCTGGTACTGGGGCTACGAGTTCAACAAGACCATGCGTGCGGCGGTAGGACTGGACCGCTATGGTGCACTGAGGGAATATTATGATGACCAGAGGAACAATTCCAGTTTATCCGATGCCCAGAGAAAGCGTTATGATGCTTATTACAATATTCTGGACACGCAGTACAATTACGATACGGCATGGAAGCCGGGAACGGACCGGAGCAGTGATCAGACGGTCGGAAATATCGAGGGCACGACCAAATATACGACAGTCCGTTATGTGCAGAATCGGATCAATGCAATCCTGAGGAAAGGAACGTCTTATACGAGCTTCTGTTTTCCGATTCGCAATTCTCTGTTTTATCAGGGTATGGATAAGACGACGAACTCTCAGGGGCAGATCACGGTGCTGGGAGATTACAAGGAATTCGGAGACGGTGCCGGTCCTGATATGATCGTTACGCAGATTAATCAGGGACAGATCACTAATTATCCTTATCAGATCACTACAGAAGAACAGCAGACTCTGACAGTGGCGGCAACACATTATCAGTGGCTGCAGCCGAACATGGAGCTGGATAAGGATGGAGACGGCAAAAACGATATTGTGGTATGGTATTGTCTGTCCGACCTGTCCGACAATGCCAAGACCAGAAAGTCGCAGACCGAGTGGAACAACGGACGGGGCAATGATAATGGTGTGAATCTGTATAATGTCAGCCCCAAAGATGTGGTAAATAACTATTATATTTACAGCATGGGCAATGTCACGTATTCCGGTGCGGGACATACGGAGCCTACGGGAATGGCGGAGAAGAAGCTGTTTGTGAACACCATGGTAGCGGCTTACAATGCAGGAACCAAGGCACCCTCCGTATTTTTCCGGGATGACAACGGTAACACCATTGACTCCGTATATATGATGTATGATGCTGCCAACAAGATGATCCTGGATCGCAGCAATAAAATTCAGGTGGATTTCAAGGCTACCGATTACAACATTTTGTCTTCGGCAACGGAGATCCGGGTAGAGTTCTTCAAGGAGTCTACGGATGCGGATGCTATGGAGATCGCATACGGCAAGGGCAAGCTGAAGGTGAAGCCTTTGACCGGGCTTACGGTAATGAATTCCGCTGGAACTGCAGTGGATGCACATGTGATTGCCGGCGGAGACAATCACTTTACGGAAGGCGGAAAGGACTATTATGTCACCGGTACGTCGTATTATTCCGTGACCAGTGACGGTGTATACACCTTGGCATTCCCTGCATCGGAGATGGGGTTGTTCTCCGGCAGCGGCAAGATGACACTCAACGACCAGGATGCAGCTACCATCTATATCCGTGCTACGACCGTTTACGACAACGGATCCAAGCGGACCGAAGGCGCTGTTAAGAGCCTGACCGTCAGCGCAGCTGAACTGTTTGATCTGGATTAAAGAATTTGCGCTCAAAACAGAAAAGACAAATTGCACAAAGAGCAGGGCTGTGGAAAATAACCAATTTCCGTAGCCTTGTTTTTGTGAGAGTTTTTGGGCGGGATTTTTGTTCCGTTCTCTTGTAGAAATGTAGTGTATGTGATAAGGTATTCACATCTTAAGATAGAAGATAGAGAAAAATACTCTAAATAATGTTCTGGCCGGTAGGCACAGTCGATGGTAGATCGCCACAGATTCAGAAAAAGATTAAAAGATATTGTTTTTACGATTGTTGACATTACCCTATATAATAGGGTAGAATAAAGGAGGAAAATGACAAGAACATTTATACAAACAGATGAATTCTCATTTCGTTGGGATAGTTTAGGATTTAATGATGACGATTTGAGAAGACTGGAATTTGACATTATGATGAAACATGATAAATATCCCGTGATACAGGGAACCGGTGGACTCAGAAAGGCACGTTTTGCATTTGAACACCGGGGGAAAAGCGGAGGAGTTAGGGTATGTTATGTTGATTTCGTAATAAAAGAGACTATTTATCTGATTACAGTGTATTCTAAAAATGAAAAGGATAATTTATCAAAAGAAGAGAAAAATGAAATCAAAAAGCTTATAGATGTCCTTGAGAAAAGTATATAGGGGTGAAAGAATGGAAAGTGTATTTGAAAGTATTATGACCGGATTAAAAGAAGCCGTGGATGATGCCAAGTCGACAAATAAAAAATTGAGTAGACGTACAGTAACCATTCTGCCTGTAAAAGAGTATCAGGCAGACCAAGTTAAAAAAATCAGAAATTCTGTGGGCATGTCGCAAAGTTCTTTCGCGGGATATCTGGGAGTAACGAAAAAGACAGTAGAGGCATGGGAAGCGGGAACAAATCATCCATCCGGTGCGGCCAGCAGAATATTAAGCATGATGGAGATGGATAGAGAATTGGTGGAAAAGTATCCGTTTGTACGTGCGGAAGTATAAAAAAACATTGACTTTTTCTATCCACTATGATAAAAATATACTATACCTACTGGAACAGTAGGAAATATAAAGCGAATAATATAGTATACATAGACATAGGAGGAGAAAAAGATGGCATTTGCAGCAGAGACCATATGTGTCCAGGGAAGTAATGAGAGAAAGGATCAGTTTGGCGCCATCAGCATGCCAATTTATCAGAATGCGGCATATGCGCATCCGGGACTGGGGCAGAGCACAGGATATGATTATTCCCGTTGCGGCAACCCTACCAGGGACGAAGTGCAGAAGACGGTTGCTCTGTTGGAGCAGGGAACGGAGGCACTGGCATTTTCTACGGGAATGGCAGCAATCACTGCAATGATGGAAATCTTTTCTCCCGGAGATCATCTGATCGCTACCGATGATCTGTACGGCGGTACGTTGAGACTGTGGAACACGATCAGCCATAAGAACGGAATATCGGTAGATTGTGTGGATACTTCAAATGTGGAGACTGTGAAAGCAGCACTGCGCCCGGAGACAAAAGCTATCTATCTGGAGACTCCGTCCAATCCGATGATGAAAGTGGCGGATATTCAGGCCATCGCAGATGTGGCGCATGAGAACGGATGTCTGCTGATCGTGGATAACACATTTCTGTCTCCTTATTTCCAGAAGCCGTTGAAGCTGGGGGCTGATATCGTGGTACACAGTGGAACCAAATATCTGGAAGGACATAATGATACTTTGTCCGGTTTTCTGGTGGTGAAGGACAATGCCCTGTATGAACAGCTTAATAATATTTACAAGACGACAGGGGCCTGTTTGTCCGCCTTCGACAGCTGGCTGTTATTAAGAGGTATCAAGACACTGGCCGTCCGTATGGAACAGCACCAGAGGAATGCCCTGGCCATCGCACACTGGCTGGAGCAGCGGCCGGAAGTGGAGAAGGTATATTATATCGGACTGGATTCCAGACCGGATAAGGAACTGATCGACAGACAATGCAGCGGATACGGCGGAATGATTTCTTTCCGATTGAATTCTGCGGAGAAAGCTGTTAAAATTTTGGAGAGCGTGAAGCTGATCCGTTTTGCAGAAAGCCTGGGAGGCGTGGAAAGTCTTCTGACCTATCCCATGAAGCAGACCCATGCAGATGTACCCGTAGAGGTCAGAGAGGCCCTTGGAGTGGACGAGAAGCTTCTGAGAATGTCCGTTGGTATTGAGAATATCGATGACCTGCTGGCAGACCTGGAGCAGGCTTTTGCCTGAACGGGGTTGATTGGTATACATAGTAATTTAGCCAGCTGCGTTGAAGGTTTCCACAGGATGACGCACCGGAAAGCATCGGGATAAGATGTGCAGGGTGCTTTCCAATAGAAGAAATGGTATGATGACTGATAAAAGGATTATGTAGTAAATTAACGTGGAGTATGGTCTGTATGGGACGGAAGTGCCTGAAAATTTGCAGATTTTGAGAAAGGTATGGTTAGCTGTATGACTACATACAATTTTGATAAAATTATAAATCGTAAGGGAACAAACTGCCTGAAATATGATTTTGCTGTGGAGCGGGGAAAGCCAGCAGAGGTACTTCCCCTGTGGGTTGCGGATATGGATTTCCAGGTATCCGAAGAGATCACAAAGAGCCTTCACGCAGCAGTGGAGCATGGAATCTACGGCTATACGCAGCCCAAGGATCCTTATTACAATGCTATCATGAACTGGATGAAGAAAAATCATCAATGGGAAACAAAAAGGGAGTGGATCGTGAAGACCCCCGGTGTGGTATTTGCACTGAGTGCAGCGGTAAAAGCTTTCACAAAGCCGGGAGATGCGGTCTTGATCCAAAATCCGGTGTATTATCCCTTTACCAATATCATTAGGGACAATGACCGTAGGGTGATTGATAATACATTGGTATACGAAAAAAGGGTAACTGAAGGAAAGTCGCAGTACAGCATAGATTATGAAGACTTCGAGCGCAAGATCGTGCAGGAGAATATAAAACTGTTTATCCTGTGCAATCCTCACAACCCGGTGGGAAGAGTATGGACCAGAGAGGAACTGCAGTATCTGGGAGAAATCTGCCTGCGCCATCATGTGATCGTAGTCAGTGATGAAATTCACAATGATTTTGTATATCCCGGATTTGAGCATACGGTGTTTGCCAATGTGGATCCCCGTTTTGCGGAGTTCACCGTGACCTGCACCGCACCCAGTAAGACCTTCAATCTGGCAGGCTTACAGATTTCCAATATTTTTATCCCAAATGAGACATTGCGGGAAGCATTCCAGAAGGAAATCGACAAGACCGGATACGATGAGCCGAATGCGTTGGGAGCGGTAGCCTGCGAGGCTGCATATCGTGGCGGACAGGAGTGGCTGGATCAGCTGAGAGCTTATCTGCTTGAGAATCTGAACTTCCTGCGAGCATATCTGCAGGAGAAAATTCCACAGATTCATCTGGTAGAGCCGGAAGGTACTTATCTGGTATGGCTGGATTGCAGTGAACTTGGGATTTCTGGCAAGGAACTGGATCAGTTTATCGTAGAGAAAGCGGGACTCTGGCTGGATGGCGGAGCAATGTTCGGACCCAGTGGAGCAGACTTCCAGCGAGTGAATATTGCCTGCCCCAGAGCAACTCTAGAGCTTGCACTGGACAAGCTGAAGGCGGCAGTAGACAACCTGGGCTAGGTCCGACAGATTTGATGTGAGCAAAGAAAAATATCTGTGGACGCTTGTTCCGATAGGACAAAAATTATAGCGGTATAATATTAACAGACATATGGTATATTTTTACAATGTTGTCCATATACTGTAACATATCAGGCCATTCATGATTGATCACGGCAGCTTATGCTACGCTTGTGATCCCTGATGAATGGCTTTTTCGATAGTATTGCCATAAGGAAAGGAGCACACAGTATATGCCAAGAGGACAGAGAAAATCCCTGGAGGAAAAGATCCAGGCAAAACAGGAGTTGATCAATGCGCTGAATATCCGCATTGAATCCGAGGAACGGGAACTGGAAGAATTATATGAGCAGAAGAGGCGCAAAGAACTGGAGGCAGTAAGTGACCTGATCGAGGATGCCGGCCTGGCACCGGAGGAAGTCACCGAAGTCTTGCAACAATACATTGAGAACCGCAGCGCAAATGCATCGTGAGATTGCAGGTGAAAGAGAGCTTGCTCACCTTAAAGAACCGGAGCTGTACCGCCCAAAAGTTAGAAACAGAATCAATCTAATGACTGGAGGTCGATACACGCCCGGTCTTTTTTTGTGCCCGTTTGGTTATCGCCAATCATGTAATTTATTAAGGCGAGTGTCTAAATTCTGAATCATAAAAACTCCTTTCAAAATGGTTTGGTGTAAATAGGATAAAATACCAGAAAAAAATACAAAAAAGTCTAATTTTCAAGTGGAAAAAGGGATGATTGTATCGAAATAAAGAAAAAGGGTAAAATAGATACAAAAAAAGAAAAAATATGAGAAATTTTGTACTAAAATAGCCGGAAAACAGCTTTAGCGAAAATGGAGATAAATGAACATTGTGGGACATGCAGATAAGCAATAGAGCGGGCACTTTTGAAGGCACAAGCATATCTGAGTGCATTATAACATGACAGGGGAGATTCTGAAAAGATGTTTGTTTGGGAAAAGAGATCTGAATACAAAACACCCACGGCATGGAATTCCAATGGAATCCCTTGCCGCGGGCAGTGGTTTCAGACTATAAATGTTTTATTCCGCGCTTCCTTCGCCCTTCTTCAGATTCTTCTGGGCGGTGGAGAGCATGAGTTTGATTCGGTTGAGCTGGTTGACTTCGCTGGCACCGGGATCGTAGTCGATGGCTACGATGTTGGAGGAAGGATATGCCTTCCGCAGGGCCTTGATAACGCCCTTGCCTACGACGTGGTTCGGCAGGCAGCCGAAGGGCTGGGTACATACGATGTTCGGTACGCCTTCCTTGATCAGTTCCACCATCTCACCGGTTAAAAACCACCCCTCACCGGTCTGGTTGCCGATGGATACGATCGGTTCCGCATAGGAGACGATCTTGTAAATGCTGGTAGGCGGATCAAAATACTTACTTTCTTCAAAAGCCTTCACGGCAGAACCACGCAGGATATGTTCGATGGCCCAGATGCCCAGTGCGGAGATCTTCGCGGTCTTTTTGCTGGTGCCTAAGTGCTCTGCTTTGTAGATCTGGTTGTAGAAGCAGTACAGCATGAAGTCTAGCAGGTCGGGAACTACAGCTTCCGCACCCTCACTCTCTAACAGCTCCACCAGGTGATTGTTGCCGGCAGGAGAGAATTTCACCAGAATCTCACCGACCACGCCGACACGGGGCTTCTTGATATCCAGTACCGGAATCGCATCGAAATCACGGATGATCTGCACACACATCTTGCGGAACTTCGGAATGCTGATATGCTTCGCGGAGACAAATTTCTGTACCTTCGCAAGCCATTCTTTGTGCAGGGCATCCACGGAACCCGGAGTTGCTTCATAAGGACGCATCCGGTAGACACAACGCATGAAGATGTCACCAAATTCTGCACCCACAGCGGCACGTAACAGCAGATCCGCATTCAGATGGAAGCCGGGATTGCTCTCGATACCTGCCAGGTTCAGGGAGATAACGGGAATCTGCTCCATGTCTGCTTTCTTCAAGGCACGACGGATGAAGCCGATATAGTTCGTCGCACGGCATCCGCCACCGGTCTGGCTCATGATGATGGCTGTCTTGTTCAGGTCATATTTACCGGACAGCAGAGCTTCCATGATCTGACCTACTACCAGCAGGGAAGGATAGCAGGCATCATTGTTAACATATTTCAGACCAACATCCACAGAGTGCTTGTTATCGTTGTCCAATACCACGAAATTGTAACCGCAAGCATTGAACGCAGGCTGCAAGATCTCAAAGTGGATCGGGGACATCTGCGGACAGATGATGGTATAGTCCTTACGCATCTCTTCGGTAAACGGTACCTTCTCGATAGCGGAAGAACGGATGTTGCGGTGCTTGCCCATCTTTTCACGGACACGGATTGCAGACAACAGGGAACGGATACGGATACGGGCCGCACCCAGGTTGTTGACTTCATCGATCTTCAGGCAGGTGTAGATCTTGTCGGAGCCAGAGAGGATATCGTTCACCTGATCGGTGGTAACGGCATCCAGACCGCAGCCGAAGGAATTCAACTGGATCAGATCGAGATTCTCCACCGTCTTTACATAGCTTGCGGCAGCGTAAAGTCTGGAATGGTACATCCACTGGTCGGATACAATCAAAGGACGTTCCGGTTTTGCCAGATGGGAGATGGAATCCTCTGTCAGTACTGCCATATCGTAGGAGGTGATCAGCTCGGGAATACCGTGGTTGATCTCCGGGTCTACATGATAGGGACGGCCTGCCAGCACGATACCGCGCTTGCCGGTCTTGCGTAAGTATTCCAGAGTTTCTTCGCCCTTTTTCTCCATATCGTGACGGGCATTTGCCAGTTCCTTCCAGCCCTTTTCGCAGGCTGCGGCGATCTCTGCGGCGGGAATCTCGGTGAATTCCTTCGTCAGCGCATCCGTCACGGTACCAAGATCTCTAAAGGACATGAACGGATTGCGGAAAGTGATCTCACCGCCGGCGATTTCCTCTACGTTATTCTTGATATTCTCAGAATAAGAAGTAACGATAGGGCAGTTGTAATGGTTGTTGGCATCCTCGAACTCGTTGCGCTCATAGAATAGCGCAGGGTAGAAGATGAACTTGATTCCCTGACGGATCAGCCAGGTCACATGGCCGTGAGCCAGTTTCGCCGGATAACACTCGGATTCACTGGGGATGGATTCAATGCCAAGCTCGTAGATCTTGCGGTTGGAGCTGGGAGAGAGCACAACGCGGTAGCCCAGTTCGGTGAAGAAGGTGAACCAGAACGGATAGTCCTCGTACATATTCAGCACTCTGGGGATACCAACTACACCTCTGGGAGCCTTGTCAGCGTCCAGAGATTCATAAGAGAACAGTCTATGTAATTTGTATTCGTATAAATTCGGTACATTGTGGGCATTCTTCTGACCGCCGATACCACGTTCACAGCGGTTGCCGGAGATGAACTGACGGCCGCCGGAGAATTTGTTGATGGTCAGACGACAGTTGTTGGTACAACCCTTACATTTCGCCATGCTGGTCTCGAACTGCAGGTCGCATATCTTCTGATAATCCAGCATGGTGGTCACATAACCGTCCTCGTAATGCTCTCTGGCGATCAGTGCCGCACCGAAAGCACCCATGATACCGGCGATGTCGGGACGGATGGCCTGGCAGTTGGCAATTTTCTCAAAGCTGCGCAGAACGGCATCGTTGTAGAAGGTACCGCCCTGTACTACGATATTTTTACCAAGCTCAGAAGCATCGGAGACTTTGATCACCTTAAACAAAGCATTCTTGATAACGGAGTAAGCAAGTCCTGCGGAGATGTCGGCTACGGAAGCGCCTTCCTTCTGTGCCTGCTTTACCTTGGAGTTCATGAATACGGTACAACGGGTACCCAGATCGATAGGATGCTCTGCAAACAGGGCAGCCTGAGCAAAATCCTGCACGGTATAATTCAGGGATTTGGCAAAGGTCTCAATAAAGGAGCCACAGCCGGAGGAACATGCTTCGTTCAGCTGTACGCTGTCTACGGTCTGGTTTTTAATCTTGATGCACTTCATATCCTGACCGCCGATGTCTAAGATACAGTCTACGCTGGGGTCAAAGAAAGCAGCGGCATAGTAATGGGCCACGGTCTCTACCTCGCCGTCATCCAGCAGAAAAGCAGCTTTCATCAACGCTTCGCCGTAACCAGTGGAACAGGAGCGTACGATCTCCACGCCTTCGGGCAGGAGAGAGTAGATCTCCTTCAGGGAACGGATCGCTGTCTTCAAGGGGCTTCCGTCGTTACTGGAATAGAAAGAGTACAGCAGGGATCCATCTTCACCTACCAGAGCGATCTTCGTGGTGGTGGAACCGGCATCGATACCCAGGAAAGCCTTTCCCTGATAGGACTGTAAGTCTCCGGTGGTCACGTGATGCTTGCTGTGACGCTCCACGAATTCCTGATAAGCAGCCTTGTCCGCAAACAGAGGCTCCATACGTTCTACTTCGAACTCCATCTTGATGTCGGAGGACAGCTTTTTCACCATGTCAGACAGACTGATGCAGACTTCCTCCTTCGCATTTAGTGCGGAACCGATGGCTGCGAACAGATGGGAGTTGTCCACGTCAATGATGTGCTCGTCATCCAGATTTAAGGTACGGATAAAGGCAGCTTTCAGTTCAGACAGGAAATGTAAAGGCCCGCCCAGGAAAGCTACGTGACCGCGGATCGGCTTACCACAGGCCAGACCGGAAATTGTCTGGTTCACCACTGCCTGGAAAATAGAAGCAGACAGGTCTTCCTTGGTAGCACCTTCGTTGATCAGAGGCTGGATATCGGTTTTGGCAAATACACCACAGCGGGCAGCAATGGTGTAGAGGGATTTATAATTTTTCGCATATTCGTTTAAGCCCGAAGCGTCCGTCTGAATCAGACTGGCCATCTGGTCGATGAAGGAACCGGTACCGCCGGCACAGATACCGTTCATACGCTGCTCCACGTTACCACCTTCAAAATAGATGATCTTAGCATCCTCACCGCCCAGCTCGATGGCAACATCGGTCTTGGGAGCCAGTTCCTGCAGGGAAGTAGCCACGGCTACGACCTCCTGAGTAAAGGGAACGCCGAGGTGGTTGGCCAGTGTCAGACCGCCGGAACCGGTGATCATGGGGTGCAGCTGCAATTCTCCCAGCTGGTCATAAGCTTTCTTAAGGAGCTCAGACAGAGTTTCCCGGATATTGGCGAAGTGACGCTCATAATCGGAAAATAAAATATTGTGTTCTTCGTCCAAAATAGCAATCTTGACAGTGGTGGAACCGATATCTATGCCGAGAGTTGCGTATTTTTCCTGTGAATTCATGTGATACATCCTTCCTGAAATAAAAATAAATCTACTTATTTAATGCATTTTTTTCATTAACAAAACATTCTAATTATACGACAAAAAACACCACAATGCAACGAATAATGGGGGAGTTTAGTTGTTAAAGTTTTGTAAAATGTAACTTAAATTTTTCGGGAAAACTCTGAAAAAAGAGAACGTGCAGTTTACTTATTCTCTTCCGGATGTTACAATCTCGATAGAGAAAAATCAAAATATAACTATTTATGGAGACATTGTTTTATGAGCAAATTCGAAAAAAAGTTTGGAAAATATGCGATCCATAACCTGACCATGGTATTGATCATGTGTTATGTGGCGGGCTATGTGATCGAACTGATGGGCAGCGCGGCCGGAAATAATCTGCTGGGATTTCTGACACTGGATCCTTACCGGATACTGCACGGGCAGATCTGGCGTCTGGTGACCTGGGTGATTGTTCCGCCGGACAGCCTGGATATTTTTACGATCATTATGCTGTTGTTCTATTATAATCTGGGAACAGCACTGGAGCGGACCTGGGGAACCTACCGTTACAACGTCTATATTTTTTCCGGTATGCTGTTCACGATTGCCGGCAGCTTCCTGTGCATGGGAGTTCTTTACCTGCTCACCGGAGGTATGGCAACGGAGACCGCATCCGTGGTATTTTACAGCGGGTCCTATGCGTTCAGCACCTACTATATCAACCTGTCCATCTTTCTGGCGTTTGCCGCAACGTATCCGGATATGCAGGTACTGTTGATGTTCGTGATCCCTGTGAAGGTAAAATGGATGGGAATTCTGGATGCCATTCTGATGGTCTATACGGTAATTGCTGGAAATCTGTTCACCAAGTTTGCGGTAGTGGCATCACTTTTGAATTTTGTGTTATACTTTTACAGACTGCATCGCAGCCGTATCTCGCCGAAACAGATGCACCGCAAGGCGCAGTTCGAACGAAAATCCAATGCTGGACGGGCGAAAGTCACAAGACACAAATGTGCCGTCTGCGGACGGACAGAAGAGGACGATCCGAATCTGGAGTTCCGTTTCTGCTCCAAATGTAACGGCAACTACGAATATTGCCAGTATCATTTATTTACTCATGAGCACGTAAAATGATAATAAGATTTGCAATATCCGTTACGGCATGACTGCTTGCAGGCAATGCCGTGCGGATATTAGCAAATCGAACAGACATGAGCAAGAAGGACGATAGTCCGGATTGCGAATGTCTGTACACTTTCGGGAGTGCGAAGCACGGAGAAAGTGTATTATTGCAAGAGGCATACGGCATGACTGCTTGCAGGCAATGCCGTGCGGATATTAGCAAATCGAACAGAC
>ENA-ORPH01001246-ORPH01001246.1-human-gut-metagenome-genome-assembly--contig:-NODE-1246-length-25270-cov-6.701725_pt1 | contig 25270 bp, 20 predicted proteins | sample MGYA00242142_ERZ509074 | MGnify/ENA primary metagenome ERZ509074 (study PRJEB26280, sample SAMEA2338724) | human gut metagenome | biome: human gut; feature: human-associated habitat; material: faeces...
GCCGCGCTCCACGTCGGTGTAGCCCGCCGCGAACATGGCGTCGTGGTACAGATCCTGCAAAACGCTGTAGGATTTTTTCAGAACGATCTTCCCGGTTTTCGTGCGCATGGGTTCCCCGAATTCATTCAGCACGGGCCGGGACTGCCACTTCTTGCTGTGGCTGACCTGCATGATGGTCTCCTTGACGGTGCCGACCAGCGCCGGGTCCTTGCAGCGCTTCGACCACAGAATCTGCTTTTCGACGACGGGCACATAGACCACATGAAGATGGTAGTGCCATACGTCGTAGCCGAGGGCCTTGCTCATGCCCTGATTGCGTTCGTCGGCGTGCATCACGGCGGAGAGGATGTACTGCTCGCCGCCGACAATATCGACGGCGGCCCGGTATGCCTCGGCGTAGAACGCCTTGGCGTATTCGTAGCCGCCGTGATTGTGAAAATATGCGGAGTTGACGTCGAAGACCAGCTCGCCGTAGTGGACGGCGTCCTGCTTAAGGCCTCGGGTGGAAATGGTGCCGTTCTGCTCCATCTGCTGGAACATCTCCTGATAGCTGCCGGAAGGCTCCTTGAAGTGGATGTTCAGATGACTGCGTTCGGGGACGATATCCTCGTTTCGGTAGCAGGTCTTCTGTCGCTCGTTGTGGGCTTCGGCGTCGGCGATGTTGCTTTCCGTTCTGGGCTGGTTGCGGACGGTGGTGCGATCCACGCCATCGTTTCTTGCCATGGAAGCACCTCCTTTCTTTCGTGGGTGGGATGAGTTGCGTTTGGGGCACGGGGTGACGGGGGCACGGCGCTTTCTGCGAAAGTGTAACTACCCACTATGACACTTTCTGTCTTCCTGCGGAATCCAGCAAAGTGCCGTGGGCCAAAGGCTTCGCCTCTGGACTCTGAGCAGGCGTTGCCGCCCTGCACCCGGCTCAAAGACAGTAAGCCATGCTTTTGACGGCATGGCTTCCTGCTTTGCGGGGCTGGTGCGCGTTGGTGCGTTCTGGTGCCGGAGGTATCGCGCGGCACGAGGCTGGATACGGGATTATGGTGCTCATGAGCACCAAAGAGCATCAGCAGCCGAAGCTGTCCAGCGCGTCGTCGAGATCCTCTTCGTCCGGCTCATCACTTCGGATGGAAGAAGAAGCTGTCGGAGGGGCGACCCTGTTCAACACTTGCAGAAGATCGCCAAGCTGAACGGGTGCAGTCGCCAGCTCCTCCCGGACGATGGAGCGGATCGTCTCCCGCAGACTTTCATCTGCGGTTGCCTTACCATAATAGGCTTTGACCGCCGGAACGATCAGCGCACTATAGGACAGGCCGCGCTCCGCATGAAGCTGACGCAGCAATGAGGCGGCTTGCGCGCCGGCAGGTTTGTCCAGATCAAGCCGGAGGGTGGTGCGGAATATCTGACTCATCCGGCAGCTCCCTCGCGCCTGAGACGCCGCTCCGCGAGATACTCGCAACCTTCGGCATTGGCGTGGATGTCGTCGATGATGGTCACGCGGTCGCGGTCATACTCACCGAAGTGTCGCAGCAGGCATCCGCCGCCGCCCACGACCCACAGCCGCATGGTCTGCGGGTCATATTCATGTTCGCGCAGCCTGCGCATGATCTCTGCTGAATAGGCGGCTGCGGCCGCGCGGATGGTTTCCACATAGTCGCGCCCAATATCGGCGTCGCCGTTTCGGAGCACCTCGTCGATGACAGCATCCGGCACGGTGCGACCAAAGCGCTGCGTCAGGGCTTCGCGTGCCCGGAGCATACACTGATAGGTGCCGTACTTTTCTGTGAAGCACTGATCCATGACAGCGCGCCTGTCCTGAATGGTCATGATGTTCATGGTGCCGTTGCCGATGTCGCAGAGCATGTTCACGCCCTTGAACTGCCTGAGCATGGGCACGATGGCGGAAAAGCCCTGCGCATATACATCCGCGCCGACGATATCGACGTGGTATTCGATGCCGCGCCAGATGAAGTCCACATGATCGTTCTGAAGCAGGTAGGCGCGGAAGCTCTCGCGCTGGGATTCCACCCAGGTCAGGGGCAGGCCGGCGGCGATGTACACGCGGGCCTCGGTCATTCTGTGCGCCCACAGCTCCTGCCCGATGCCGGCGAGCGTCAGGATGTAGTGATCCGGGTTGCTGACCTTGTCCGGTGTGAACTCCCGGTGCCCGCTGCCGATGACGTGGTATTTGCCATCGTAAACCAGCAGATCCTGCGCGTGGACGGGCTCATGGTCGAAGGTCAGGACGCTGGCGGGAAAGATACCGCTGGCAGTTTTCAGGTTGCCGTAGCCATTGTCAATTCCGATGATTTGCGTGTTCTTGAGCTGTTTCATAATGTACCTCTCTTTCGATTGTTTGGTGAAAATAGAAAAGACAGGCCATGAAGCCTGTCCGAGAAAAGGGGACGCTCCGTTTGGAAACGGAGATAGGGAAGGGAATGTAGGCATCACATAGAATCACCGCCTTTCAGGTTTAGGGCGAAGAAAAAGCGCTGACGGTTTTTCCGCCAACGCTGGTTTGGTTTTATTTGATCAACCGGATGTACTGCCCATGAATGATTTTCTCCGATGCAGGGCTGCATCATGCGTTCTCGCCCTTCTTTGACAGTTTACATTATAGCACATATTGCCTTGGGCGTCTCGCGACTTCTGGTGACATTCGGTGACAACTTTTATGTTCGGGTTGCGCCGGGCAGGGTATGCTCTCTCGTCCTTCTTTGACAGTTTACATTATAGCAGGTATTGACTTGGGCATCATGCGACATCGTGCGACATTGTGCGACAACTTTTAAGGGGTCGATTCGTGTCGGGGTGCAGATGACTCCCAATATTGCAGAGTAAGGATACCATCATACGCAACAACCATATTGCTTGTGAAACGGCGCGTCGTCAGGGGCTCGGCAAGAGGACAAGTTGCCCGTGGCGATTTTTTCCAGACGTTGGGCTGCATTATGCGTTCTCGTCCTTCTTTGACAGTTTACATTATAGCACATATTGACTTGGGCGTCTTGCGACATTGTGCGACATGATACGACATCGTGCGCCAACTTTCAGGGGTCGATTCGCGTAGGCAGGGTACCAATGACTTTCTGCGGGGCATGACGAGCATTCCGTGCAAGACAAACTGTTCGGCATCCAGCGAAAAACCCGTTGAGTGGAAAAAAGCTCATAGACAAAGGATAGACCAGAACCATCCTCTTTGACCCTACCATTATAGCACAGTATTTTGTACCAAACTGTCCGGAATTGTCCCAAGTTGTCCTAAACTGTCTTAAGTTTGTTAATGCTTTTTCTTCATCGATGCTCTCTCGTCCTTTCTTGGCTGTTTATATGATAGCACGTATTGCCATGGGCCTCCTGCGGCATTGTGCGACATCTTTCAGGATTTGATTTACGCCAGCCAGGGCACTCTCACAAACGGTGCAGCGGAGGCAGCAGGGGAGTTCTGGAAGCTGACTACTGAGGCGATGGAGCGTATCATAGAGAAGTTGGAAAGCAGAAAAGGCATTTTCGATTTGCACGGCATCCCCATCCGCGATATCATCGGAGCGCTCACGGAGGTGGTCGTGGAATCTGGCTATCCGGAGAAAGAGAAGGTGAAGTTGGCTAAATTCGTGAAGATGGTCGAGAGATGTACAAGGGCGGCAATGCGCAGGTGATAGCACAGTTGGATGATGTGCTTGTAAAGAGGGGGAAAACGCAATATAATATTTCTGAACCAAGAAAGGCGGTGAATTCCATGGCTTTTGAATCCAATACATATTCCGGAACATGTGAATATAAGAACATTGAATTCACTTTCATATTTAGCGGTGAGGAACTGCGACTGGTTCCTCCACTAGATAAAAGGGATACTATTCTGACGAACTGGATACTGACTCCTCTGGCAAAAGGTGTCTACACAAGAGGTAACCCATTAACCATGGATGAGCCGTACCTAACTGGAAAATGCAATGAAACCGGAACTACTTTCATTTTCATAACCAAGCAAGGGGGACGTATTGGAAGCCAAAACTCTGTTTTGTTCATCCCTATTATTGCCTACATCAGATGTAGGTGCGTACGGGATAGTATCGCCAGAATGTCATTTACCAGCCCTGTGATTAATTGCATCCATCCAGTCAATCAAGGGTTTGGCTATGCAATGGATGTGGATAGCTTTAATGAGACGGGAGTATTTACTGTTACAACTCAGAGTTTTGATGACACTACAACGGAACCTCAAATCTTTATGGTTGACAACGTACAGGTTTCTGTGAGATTTAGCATTTCCAGAAAGCTTAGCGTAAAGTTGAATGAACCGCCCATTGCCCTCAGCTCATCCATGCTTTTTGAATTTGCACCCACTAATGATTACCGCTTAATTTATAGGCTGTGGTTTATTGCAAAACAATTTCTGCAGTATCTTTGCTACAGAAGGAATATTCTTCTTCCCGAAGTTGTATTGTCTGCGCCTGCGAATGACGATAAATATGAAGAATTTGCGACGATGTATGTGCTCAATGAAGCAGGCGATGATGAATCGTCTACATTGAAGTCTGGTCGCTATATTCAACAAAAATACCTTATCGGAACTGAGGGAAAAATACTGTCAGATATCGCAAGCGGTATGCTCTATCTTCGGCACCTCCCTCAAACCTATCAAAGTGGCAGAACCATAGATGCTGCCCGATTTATTATGATTACCGCAGCATTTGAATGGGAATATAAACGCAATTTCCCGGATGGAGTACCCAAGAAGGAAGCCAGATTAAAGGCAGAAACTGCTGTAACCGATGAAATTGACGAGAAAATCAAAAGCAGTGCTGGTAAAAAACGAGAAATATATAAGTTTCTCAAGAGACTGGTGAAATCAGATAGCCTTGAATCCGAAATAATTCATACTGGTAAAGTGATTGATGACATCATTGGCGTTTTTGGCAAACATCTGTATCGTTTAAACGGGGAGGAACTGAAATACTCTGAAATGGGAAAGCGTCTTTCTTCCCAAAGAAATCACTATGCCCATGGTGATCTCGATCAAGAGTTTATCGGTCTTTCGCTTCTGGACTTGATGTATATGGAATATGTGGTTTATGCTATTCAGCTGAATTATTATGGTATAGATGAGAAAAACATAAGACGGGCTATAAATGAATTATTCCATTTGAATTATGCGATAACATAATTTGATAACTATCTATGGCTGAGGCTGGTATCCGGATCAAGCATTTGTGAGATGGGGTATTTGTTGACGTTGATGTTGTTGATATTCATATACAAGATCCTCGATTAAGTCAGACTCTGTGTTTGATATGGTTTCCCATCCTTGTTGTAGGTCAGGTTGAACACCAGATCGCTCAGCCATTTCTTGAAATCCTGATTATCCGTATACTGCTTGAACAGCTCCATATTGTCCGCCATGATGGAGAAGATGACCTTCTGCAGCACGCGGTCGCTTTCTGTCCGGGCTTCCTGCTTATCGCTGTTGCGCATAGCGTTTTGATACTGTTCATCCCGACTGACCATCGCCGGGATTTCAAGAATCTGTCTGCGCATGTTGTCCGCGTCGTTCCAGTCGATGTTGCCGAACATATCATTGAAATCCGAGAGAATGGCAGAGAGCACATCCATCTCCGGCTCCTGCTTTCCTTTGGCGGTGCTCGTCGGCACAGGCCCAACCTCGGCGTCCTCGTCCGGGAGAATCAGCGAAATGGTTTCCTTTTTCTCGATGCGGTAGCTGTCCAGATCGATGGCTTCCAGGATTCCCTGGGACAGATCATCCTCCTGCGGAGAGGGCAGCTTGGGAATCAGCATGTTCAGGAAGATCGACAGCTTCTCCCACTCCGGGTTTCCATAGGGCAGAATGGCGCTCAGGAAGCCGTAGGTGCGCACAAAGCCCTTTGCCGCACTCTTGAACTTGATCTGTCCATCTGTGTCGAGCTGTTTGTACACGGATGCGCAGGCATCCAGCGTGGGGTCAAGCTGATCGCGGTCTGCGCCGTCCAGATAACGGTTGACCAGCTGCTCGACGTGCTCATCGCTGAACACCTGATAGCTCTCCATGTCGGCCATCAGATCATACAGCTTGTTGGGGTCGGTTTCGCCGGACAGCAGCGTGGTCTTGTAGTAACGGGAAAAGGAGTCAATGATGTCATTCGGATCGTTGAAGAAGTCCAGCACGAAGGTGTCGTACTTTTTCGGACAGGCGCGGTTCAGGCGGCTGAGGGTTTGCACCGCCTTAATGTCGTAGAGCTGCTTGTCCACATACATCGTGTGCAGCAGCGGCTCGTCATACCCGGTCTGGAACATATCCGCCACGATCAGGAAACGGTACGGGTCCTTTTTGAATGCCTTGGGAATAGCAGCGTCCGGGAAGCCGTTCAGCCCGGCGGAGGTCACTGCTGCCGCATCCTTGTCCAGCTGCTTCTCGCCAGAAAAGGCGATGATGGCCTTGTACGGGCTGTGCCGGTTGGCCAGACACTTGTTCACAGCGTGATAGTATTCAATGCAGCGCTCAATGTTGCTGGTGATGATCATGGCGCGCGCCTGACCGCCGATCTTGCCCTTGGCGATGACCTGCTCGTGGAAGTGGCTGACCATCATGTCGGCCTTCTGCGCGATGGTGAACGTCTGATTCTCGACGAAGGCGCGGAGCTTTTTCTGCGCCTTCTTCTTGTCGAACATCGGGTCATCCTCCACCGTTTTCTTCAGCCGGTAGTAGCTGTCGATGGGCGTATAGTATTTCAGCACGTCCAGAATGAAGCCCTCCTGAATGGCCTGCTTCATGGTATACACGTGGAAGGGACGGTGCTTGATGACACCGGCATCCTCATACGCCGTGCCGAAGGTCTCCAGCGTCTTGTTTTTCGGCGTGGCGGTGAAGGCGAAGTAGCTGGCATTGGTCAACAGCTTTTTGCCCTCGCACATGGCGTTGATCTTGTCCTCGTTGTCCATATCTGGGTCGGACATGATGGCGGACAGCGTCATGTTCATCTTGCCTGCGGTCTTTCCGTTCTGGCTGGAATGGGCCTCGTCGATGATGATGGCAAAATGCCGATCCTTGTGATCCTCACCAATTTCGGGGAGGACATACGGGAATTTCTCGATGGTCGTGATGATGATGCGCCGCCCGTCCTCGATGGCCTTGCGCAGATCGCCAGAGTGCTCCGCCCATGCGACGATATTGCGCGTCTGCGCAAACTGTTTGATGGTATCGCGGATTTGCTTGTCCAGCACCACGCGGTCTGTGACCACGATGACGGAATCCACCAGAAGGTTGCCGTGCGCGTCCTCCAGTCCGGTCAGCTGATGCGCCAGCCATGCAATGGAATTGGACTTGCCGCTGCCCGCGCTGTGCTGGATGAGATAACGCTTGCCAACGCCGTTCTTCTTCACATCTGCCAGCAGGCTTTCCACCGCCGTCAGCTGATGATAGCGCGGGAAGATTTGCTTGTACCGGGTTTTGCCGGTTTCCTCGTCCTTTTCCTCGACCAGCGTGGCGTAGTTCTCGATGATGCGCGAGAGCATGTCCTTGGTCAGAATCTGCTTCCACAGGTAATCCGTCATCAGGCCGTCCGGATTGGGCGGGTTGCCCGCGCCGTCCTTGTAGCCCTTGTTGAAGGGCAGAAACCAGCTCTCCTTGCCCTGCAAACGGGTGCAGAATTTGACCTGTGCGTCGTCCACAGCAAAGTGAACCATGCAGCGGGTGAATTGGAACAGCAGCTCCTTCGGGCTGCGGTCATGCTGGTACTGATAAACCGCATCGTCCACGTTCTGCTTGGTCAGCTGGTTTTTCAGCTCGAAGGTGATGACCGGCAGGCCGTTGATGAAGATGCATAGATCCAGCGACAGCTTGGTGGCGTCGGGCGAGAAATGGAGCTGGCGCGTAACGCTGAAGATGTTCTTCGCATGCAGCGCTGCGGCGGCGGGGTTATTTACGCTGGGCGTCATATAGAACATGATGAGGCTGGCGGGATAAGCCTTGATGCCTCTGCGCAGCACATCCACAATACCGCGTTTTGTGATCTCATCGCGCACGCGGGCGAGGAACTGCGCCGTCTTCTGCGGGCTGGTTTCCAGCTGGAGCTTTTTCACCGCGTCCGGCTGGGTATCCTTCAGGAAGCGGAACAGGCGCACTGTGTCCACAGCGTATTCCACGTTGAAGTCGTGGCTGTGGCCCTGCTCGTAGCTGTTGTGTTCGACGAGCCACTTGACGATCAGGGATTCAAGGCCGGATTCGCTGGTGTTGGTGAACATGATTATCACCTCGATAGAATTATCAGGTCAAATGCTTCGGTGCATCCGTGAAATTCGCAGAAATCCTCTGACGTTCCTGTTCACGGATGCGGTCGGCAAACTGTTTGATCTTGTTCATGATCCACATATAGGCAGTTGAATCCTTTGAATAATCGGCTTCGGCAAACATGTTGATACGCCCATCCATTCGCAGCTGTTCAACCTGATGCAACGCCTTTTGATCGCCATGCGGATAGATTGCAAACGTTGCTCCGTGGCGACCATTGACAACGGAGAAGGCGGGAACATCACTGGGCCCATCTGCAATATAAATCATGTTTTCAAACGGAACGCGGCGCAATTCAGGCGCAAGATTGCTGTTCGCTGTAATACCTTCAATAACACCCACGCCCTTGTTGATTTCAAATATTGCCTTTGTTTTGGTTGTGTTATCAATGGTGTATACGATTTCGCTGATTACGGTGTCGCCACTATCTGTTTTGCCATCCAGCAATTCACACCCCCAAATGCCGGAGACATGTTCAGCCACAGCTGATCCTCGGATAACTGCCGCCATGCCAGTGCTTACAATATAGTGTTCAACGAGAATTCCATATTCCTTGTACTTGGGTTCATTCTCAATAAGTGCTTTACTTTCCTGAAAAAACTCGGGTATACCGGGATAGAACTTCTGCTTTTTCCCGAATTCCTTCAGTCTTTCGTTGTTCAATCCGGGGAATTTCCCTTCACGGGCATATTTGATGAACCGATTTAGATACATCGTATCAGCATTTACTCGTATGCCAAATTCCTTTTCGTACTGCCCTGGAAGTGCGTTGTTCTCCTTCCAAAACTCGGAAGCATTCACTCCATATTCTTCGAACATGGGGTCCTGCATATAGCCATCAATCAGGGTTTTATCGAAATCCCAGATCACCGCAATGATATTAGCCATCCACTTCTTCCTCCGTTTCTTCTTCGTCCTGTTCACCCGCTACATCGGCTTCGCCGACGTACTCAAACTCCGGCACCTCAATCCCCCGCACATCCACCTGCCCGGTGACGACATCGGAGATCAGGCGGGTGCGAAGTTGTTCATACAATTGGAAGACACGTTCCTTCTGCCTGTAAATATACATCAGCGCACGAACTGCTGAAATCACGCGTTTCTCATCTGCTTCCGAATTAGGCAATGGGATGTATGTATTCAGCAGTTCTTCAATATTGAGTGGCCGATTTCTTCCTGCAGAGCCATGTGAACAGATTAGCATTTCTAACAAACCTTTATCCGACATCAAATATGCCCATATATATTCGGCAGTCACCCGTGTTGGTTTCAATAAATAATAGCGATGCGAAACTATACCTTCCTCATCTGCTTCGGACGTGACATATGCAGCACCTTCCCAAGCAAATTGACCGCTAATCATCACATGGTTGCGATCAATATGTTGAAACATGGAATCTCCTAATTCACAGCCGAGCATAGGTTCTCTTCGGAATATGCCTCGTCCCCTATTGTACATGCCAGTTTTGCAATACATGGCATCTGGTCTTATGTCTACAGGTTGAAAAACCAAGTCGCATACACGTTTCAGACGCACTTTTTGATTTTCTGAAGATGACACAGAAAAAACTTTGCACATCTGTTCTTTATAGAGCTCAACTTCCTTTCTTTTCGCCGAAATGAGCCGATTGATTTTCGACACCTGCCAGTCGAGGTAGCGCACAATCTGGTCTTGCTCCTCGCGGGGAGGGACGGGAAGATACTGTCGCGCAAACACATCAAAGCGAAAATCCGAAGAACGCTCTCGAATGCCACGATACAACGACTGGATGAAACCAGTACGGGCCATTTCCCGCAGAGCATACGCATAGTAGTAATTATTACTGTCACCGCATGCTGTACATACGTTATACACGGGTGTTCCCTTACCATCGGAATCTGATACTCCTATAGCACCGGCGAAAGCATCCATAACATGAATAACTAAATCGCCTTTTCTGATACCTTGATAGCCAAATTCGCTAATGGCTTCTGTGAAACCAGTCGTCCTTCTGTTCTTTCGAAGAGTGACCATGCCATCTCGAAAACAGGTTACAACGCTGTCTTCCTCTCGTACAGGACGTTGCTCTTTTTTATAAAGGAATTTGGCTCTTGTTGTCATCCAATGAGAGGGAATCTGCTTTATCCATGGAATATTGCATTCTTTATATGCTTCATACCGCTTCATCCCTGAATCCCTCCAAGAATCTCCGCCAGCATGCCGTCCGTTTCCTTTTCCAGCACTTTCAGGTCGGCCACAATGTCCTCCATCGGGCGCAGCTGCACCGGCTTGTAGAAATACTTGGTGAAGCTCAGCTCGTAGCCGATCTTCGTCGCCTTGGGGTCGACGAACGCGCCCGGCGCATAGGGGCGCACCTCGGCATCCATAAACGCCTCGATGCCGCCCTCGTAGCGGAACGGGATGATCTCCGTGTCGCTCTTGCTCTTGTCCGGCTGGATGCAGCCCTTTTTGTCGCGGACAGGGTTGCCCTGCTCATCCAGCAGGGGCTGTTGCACGGATACCTTCCAATAGCCGAACTCGCTGTTCGGAAAAATCCTGCTGACCTCGCTTTCCTCAAACGCCATGAAGATGCGCACGATCTCCTGACGCTGCACCGGGGAAAGCTCGCAGTTTTTTTCGCCCATGTTCTTGCGCAGGGGCGTCTTGATGGCGGTTGCGTCGATGAGCTGAATCTTGCCCTTGCGGCGCTTCTCCTTGCGGTTGGACAGCACCCAGATGAACGTGCCGATGCCAGTGTTGTAGAACATCTTTTCCGGCAGCGCGATGATGGCCTCCACCAGGTCATTTTCGATCATATAGCGGCGGGCGTTGCTCTCGCCGCTGCCCGCATCGCCGGTGAACAGGCTGGAACCGTTGTGCACCTCGACAATACGGCTGCCCAGAGGTGTATCCTGCTTCATTTTGCTGATGTTGTTGAGCAGGAACAGTAGTTGCCCATCGGAGGATCGGGGAATCATCGGAAGCGGCTCGCCATCAGCGGTGGCAGTGTTGAAGCGGGTATCGAGGATTTCCTTTTTCTTGCCAGAGGCCATCTTGTCCGCATCGGTCTTCCAGCTCTTGCCATAGGGAGGATTCGCCAGCATAAAGTCGAACGAACGGGCTGCATGCTGATCGCTGGACAGCGTGGAGCCGTAGGCGATGTGCATGGCCTCCTCGCCGTCACCCTTGAGCATCATATCCGCCTTGGCGATAGCGTAGGTTTCGGGCTGAATTTCCTGCCCGAACAGGTGGATGGACACCTTCTTGCCGTTCTCCGCGGCGATCCTGTTCAGCCGATCCTGCGCCACCGTCAGCATACCGCCTGTGCCGCATGCACCGTCATAACAGGAGTAGGTGGCGTCCTTGATCTGATCCGCGATGGGCGCAAACACAAGATCAGCCATCAGCTCCACGACATCGCGGGGTGTCCAGTGCTCACCGGCTTCCTCATTGTTGGCTTCGTTGAAGCGGCGCACAAGCTCCTCGAAGATGGTGCCCATGGCATGGTTGTCCAGGCCGGGAAGGTTGCCGCACGGCTTCGGGCTGAGATTGATGTCCTTGCTAATGAACTTCTGGATGACCGCGCCGAGGATGTCGGCTTCGATCATGGTGTCAATCTGATTGCGGAACTTGAACTTCTCCAGAATCTCCTGCACGTTGGGCGAGAAGCCGGCGAGATATGCTTCAAAATCCGCCTTGAGCTTCTGCGGGGTTGGGCGGCTGGTCAGGTTGCGCAGGCAGAAGGGCGAAGCGTTGCAGAAGGCCTGCCCGGCTGTATTGCACAGCGCGCCCCACTGGTTGGTGATGCCTGCACTATCAAGCGTCTTCTTCATCGCAAGCACCTGCGGCTTGGTGTCTTCAAGCACAGCGTCCAGACGGCGGATAACCGTCATCGGCAGAATTACATCGCGGTACTTGCCGCGCACATACACATCCCGCAGGCAATCATCGGCGATGCCCCAGATAAAGTTTGCAATAGTATTGAGCATACGAGCGTCCATCGGTCTGGCCTCCTGAATCTCTGTTGTGCGTTAATCCTCGTCATCGACAAATTCCATGATGTCTCCGATGTTGCAGTCGAGGGCTTTGCAAATCCTGGCAAGCACTGTCGTGGTGACGGCTTCGCCCTTCCCCATTTTGGTGATGACGCCGGAGCTGATGCCCGCGGCGATTTGAAGGTCCTTCTTGCGCATCCCTTTGTCGATGAGCAGCTTCCAGAGCTTGTTGTAGCTTGTTGCCATCAAGGTTCACCTTCCTGCTGTCAAGCGGTATCACCATCATTATACGATATATGTTGCATCTTTGCAATCGACAGACATACGAAAAGAAGAATTACTCTTGCTTTTATGTGAATAAAGCGTTGCATAGAGATGGCGGGCAAAGGCAGAAATAAAAAACGCGAAACAGCATGAACTGCTCGCGTTTTTCCGTGATGGGTGTTTTGAATATGATCTTTTTGATATGCGCTGAGGTCATGACCTGTCAAGCGATCATCCCAAAGAACCGCAGCGCTTCTTCAATCGCCTTTTCCTTATCCGGCGGGCAGATCAGCATCTTTGCGCTCTCGGACTTCGCCTTGTTGTAGCACTCGCGCTCAATGATCCCGTGCTTTCTTTTCACTTGAGCGATGTACAGCGGCGTGACGTTCAGACCGGTCTGCTCCTTGACGCGCGTCTGAATCTCGCCGTAGGTCGCCTTGCTCTCGGCCTTGGTGACGGCCAACTCGTCCGCGTCGATACCGACCTTGACGATATCATCCGGCTTCTGTTGGACCAATGACATGACCGTTTCAACGTGTTCATCATTGTCCAAACTCAGGCTCATATCTTCCTCAATGATCGGGAGCTTGAATTTGATGGACTTGAGCCACTGTCCGTTGGGTTGGCGTTCCTCATATATCTGGATTTCGGAAATCAATGCTTCCATGATCTGCCGCTTTTCCTGCTCGCTCATGACGGCGTACAGCTTGTCGAAGTAGATCAGCACCTTGTAGATGTTATCCCCGGTGAGCTTTTCCGCTTCGATTGCCATTTTCTTTGCTCTGGCGGCGATCAGCAGATTTTCTGTATCCTCGATTTTATCATACATCTTGTAAAGCCGATCATCAAGGTCTGCCTTGCGTTTGTAGTAGTGTTTATCGTCCGGGTCAAGGGAATCTATTTCCTCCATCAGCTTTGATTTCACAGAATAGCTCTGCCGGAGCTGTTTTTCGTAATTGGCGATCTCCTGTTCAATGGCGGCAGTGTCCACCTTCATGTTGATTTTTTCCTGCATCATGGCGGCAAACTTGGGATTGCTGACCAGCTTGACAATGACCTCTGCCACAGCACTGTCCAACAGTTCCTCGTGAATCTGCTTTCGATAATCGCACTTGTGCCCACGTGTCATAGTGCGGTGCTTGCAGCCATAATAGAAGAAATCCTTGTACTTTGTTCCGTCTGACTTGTGCTTGATGCTCTTGTTGCCATACATCCCGGCTCCGCAGATTGGGCATTTGACGATACCAGACAGAAGATGCACCTTGGTGTCCTTGCCACGGTTCACATGTTCATACTTTTCAGCCTGCGCCAACAGTTTCACCTGTGCTTCGTGCCAGAGTTCTTCCGACACGATACCCTCATGCTGACCATCCACCAGCAGATAGTCATCCTGCTCCACAAGCCGGTAATCGTTCCTGGTGCCATGCACCTTCTCCGTTCTGCGTCTGCCATAGGCGATTTTCCCACAGTACACAGGGTTTTTCAGTATTCTCCGGATAAGGGCCGCATCGAACAGCGGATTTTTTCCGTTCTGTCGCTGGATTTTGTGAATACCATGTTGGTCAAGATATTTGGCAAGACCATTTGCACCCATGTCGGTATGCACATACTGATCGAAGATCACCCGAATTGCAGCTGCTTCTTCCTCGTTGATGAAAAGTTGGCCATTTTCCAGCTTGTAGCCATAGGGCGCAAAGCCGCCGTTCCATTTGCCCTCACGGGCCTTCTGAATTCTGCCCTCCATTGTTTGGACACGGATGTTTTCTCGCTCAATCTCCGCAACGGCTGACAGAACAGAGATCATCAGCTTTCCGGCATCCTTGGAAGAATCAATCCCATCCTCCACACAAATCAGATTAACGCCGAAATCCTGCATGACCTGCAAAGTGGACAATACGTCTGCTGCATTTCTGCCGAAGCGGGACAGCTTGAACACCAGCACAAAGGAAACACCATCTTTCCCAGACTTTATATCTTCCATCATGCGGTTGAACTCCGCTCTGCCCTCAATGGATTTACCCGACTTCCCGGCATCCTCATACTCACCGACTATCTCATATTCATTATACTCGGCAAAGGCTTTCATTCTGGATTTCTGGGCATCCAGAGAGTATCCGTCGATCTGCATGGCGGTGGAAACTCTCGTATAGATATATACTTTTGTCTTTTCTTTCTTCATAAAGCTTCCTTATGCTGTTCTATCCGCCTGTGTAACAATCACTCGACCCTTCAGTTCCTTGCTGAACCAGTTCAGCCTATTTTGGAAAAATGTTGGATAATCATCTTCCAAAACACCCCAACCTGAGACGGTACTTATCAAGTGAGAATTGAGCGCTTTTTCAAGATTAGAATTTTTGGCCATGTACTCGCTAATATACTTGGACGGCGCTCTGTCACGAATAGAACGCTTATTCAGGAAATCGTCCACGATTGTAATATTGCCGATATGGTTTACCAACCAATCTTCAACCTCCGGATGTGCCTTGCGCATATACGCTTTGGGGAAGAAATGGTGATAATTTTTACTGTTTGCCTGTTTCAGCCAATCATTCGCAATGTGAACAATGCCATTATTCTGAAACGAGACTGGTTGCTGATAAGCAAGAAGGCAAAGCATTCCCTTAATGAAAGCCGAACCGGCAGAAAAATAGCCATGATTCCGGATAAACTCAGCAGAAATATCTATCGGAACGTCGTAAACAGGCTGCTCATCGTTCAGTATCTTGTCAATCTGCTTGACATCTTGCGTCAGTTTCGTTTCCGCAGCACTCGAAAACCTTGAAGTCAGCACGCAACGCCAGAAGTAATCCTGAAGAAGGTCCTGCTGCAAGCCCGCCGGAATATCCTTGTGATGGAAGAAATAGTAGGTAAACGGAACTAATAAAGCATCATATGGAAGAAGTTGCGAAACAGGAATTTTATAAAAACTGCGCAAATAATCTACAGCCGACTCAAACGCGCTCTCAACTTGAGGCCATATATCGATGAATTTTTGCTTTTCCAAGTTCAGAATGCTTTTGCGTGTGCATTCCTTTACGAGGCATACAGAGACAGCCTGCAAAACAGTGGAGCTGGAAATGGTGTCGTAGTCAACATTTGAAAGATTTTCGACAAGCGTATCGTATTTCTCCGACAAGTCAAATTTCTTCGCTTCGTCATAAGTTTTTGCTGCCATGATTTCAAATAGCGTCAGGGGCTTACCGCCGATATTAATTCTTGTGAAAATTTCGGTTGCGACTTCAATTGGAGCGTTTTTAACGTCAATTTTTGAAAACTGGTAGGTCTGCACGGCTTTACGATACGCATCGATCTCATCGATATAGTCTTTATACTTGCTCAAAAGCAAACTGAGTGAGCCGTTGAGAAGATCAACGAAGCGGATGATCTGTGCATCTTGATAACCTGTTTTATCAGTAAGTACAAGAGGATCTCCGGATTTTGCGGTAAGATTAACATAGATTTCAGAGTAGTCGGTAATTTGGCCATTATCATCCTTTAACTTTGCTCCTCGGAGCGCCACATATAAGCTGGTCATACGCTGCTGCCCATCAAGAACATATTGAACGGTATTTCCGTCAGGTGTATCCGGGAATTGAAAGTTTCCAATATTACGAATGGAGCGAAGACGATCATTTGTTTCCCAAATAATGAAAGTGCCAATTGGGTAGCCTTTCAAGATGCTATCAATCAATCCGGCAGTTTCCTCAATACTCCAGACAAACTTACGCTGAAACTGGGGAATCTTTATCTGGCCTTGTTCGATATTGGCAATTAGGTTGTTGTAAAGCATATTGCCGGGTAATGATTGATACTGCGATATTTGATTATCCATCCTTAACACCATCTCTTTCTGTTTATTGCACCTGCTTCGGTTATTGCAAAATTGGCAGCAACTGAAACTCGGTTCCATTCATCCCGTCAAGTTTATGTACCTCAATACAGGGAGGCTCGTGCTCTCCCCATATTGAGTTTGGACACTTATTACACGATTATTATATCATGCCGTTTTAGTTTTTTCAATGGTGTCCTCTGTCTGTTCGGGAACATTTGCAGCTCCGGCAGTTTCTTTCTCTAAACAATTCGGCGGCTCTGGAAGGTTGTCAATATCCAGAACCGCCGCATATTTTTCTATTAAGTTGGCAAGCAAATCAGCAAAGCCGCTCCACTCATCCTTATTCCAATCCGCTATAATGGTTTACCTCCTGTTTCTTACTGCCACGCTGTGTGTACGCCTGGATGATCTCCGAAGGGATACGGTCAAGAATCCCTTTTACCCGTTCATAATCGCTTTGCAGCCTTGCTTCCTGTAGCTTCTTGACGGTGCTCTGCTGCTGGCTCTTTTCCAGAGCTTCCGTCAGATCATCGTTTTTCTTTTTCAGTGCCTTTTTCTCGGACTCAGCTGTGGTAAAGCACCTATGATATTTCTTCATCTGTGTTTCCATCGCTGCCACATCCGGGATATATTCCTCCAGAAACGCTGCGATCTGCGCTGTCCGCTCTTTGTAGTTGGTAAACTTCACATCAGAAAGCATTGCATCCAGCTTTTCCATCTGTTTTGTCAAACGGGTCATCTGTTTGAACACTCTCGGCGGGATATGGTCACGGCCAGTCTCACTGGCACTCTCGCCACGCTCCAATACCGGATACTTCCTGACCATGTGTTCCCAGAACTTGTCCTGCCACTGGATCATCTTTTTGCGGTTGCCCAGAATCTCCTTGGCACATAGCCGCTTATCCTCCGTCAACGGGACAAAAGAAAGGTGCATATGGGGCGTTTTCTCGTCCATATGCACCACGGCGGATATAATGGTTTCAGGGGATTGGTTCTGTCGGATAAACTCCAACGCTTCATTGAAGAATTCCTTGATATCAGCCCGTTTCTTGCCCTTGAAAAACTCCGGGCTTGCGGTGATCAGCGCTTCTACCACACGAACACTGTCGGAGCGAGTGCGGCATCCGGCTGCGGCAATCTGCCGTTCGGACTCTGCCCGGTACTTTCTTTCCGGCTTAACAAGGTGGAAATTCAAATGGCTCCGGCTGGTGTCAATATCCGGATTGCTTGCGTACTCTTCCTTGGTGCGCTCATTGTGGGCTTCAATACGGCCGATCTCCGGCCCCTTATACTTGGCAAATCTCAAAATAGCAAACTGTCCTTTTTCCATTATTTTTCCCGACCTTTCTGCCACACGATGTCGTAGCCCAATACATCAGCCAGCTCCAAAACCTCTTTATAACGGATACTTTCCCGCTGCAGTTTGGCCGACAGGTTGGAAACGCTGTCCGACCAGCCGTATTCGTCATGCAGCAGGTCAACTACTTCCTGCATCGTCATTCCGGCACGGATGATCTGTGCTTTGATTTCGTTACGTACATTCATATTGATAAAGGCCTCCATAAAATTTCATTGTTGGTTCGGTGAACACTCTGCGCTTCAAAGCAGAACAGATATACCGAATCGTGAAAAAACTGCAATCTCTGAAATCCGTTCAGAATTTCTCCTGTGATGTCCTGTCCATATCTGACCATATCCCACTTTACTGTTCCGTGTGATTTGGGCTGGGACAGTAAAAACACCCACCATTCCGTAAGCACGGTACACGATTCAGAGAAGCGCGATTCCGTGAAATCATTTCATCCTGCGGTCAAAAACTTGCCTGTTTCCACTACCATTGAAAAGCCATGCCTCAAAACAGGTCTTTACGAATGCTTCTGCCAAAAGGAAGTGAGATGGGCTGAAAAGTACATGTACCAAGTGTACTTCTGTACCGTAGTACATTTGGTACGGGTGGTACATGTATTTTCAGGTCCCTTTCACTTTTCACAGAAACGGCCTTTGCAGAAGCTCGATGCCGACAAAACCTCTGGCGAATTTTCCGCCGCCGATATTGACCTTATTTGTGTATTCAAGGTGATAGTGGCTCTCATTCTGTTTGAGAAAGGAACAAAAGCGCTTTTGTGAAAGGCTGCTCATGGCATTATCATCACACCACAGCTTGTAAACGGCGTACAGGTCTTTGGAGCTGACTTCGTAATCCGCCTTGAAACGGATATACCCCTCGGAGCCTAAGAATTCGATGACGTTGTTGCCGTCCGATACCGCAGCATCCATGTTGTCCTGCGCCGACTGGCTAAGTGTAAACCTGTAATCATTGGCGATCAGGCGGTGCAGGCCCGCAAGTGCCCACAGGAAAATGCCCTCCGCTTCTGCGCACATCTTTTCCGCAATATACGGATCGTCTTTCCGGTTCGGGTCTTTTTCTTTGGTGGAAAGGATAATCTGTCTGCGGAAAAAGCCCACACTGTGGTCATTGATAGATTGCAGGATGCCGTTGCCCAAGCCAATAAAGCGCACATACAAATCGCCCTGGTAGCTCTGCTGTCCCTTTTTCTCCAGATCCATCGGCAATTCTGCGGTGATGATCGCCTTGATGTGATTGGTCTGAGGCAAGGCTTCCAGCTTCATATCATCGTCCAGCATCACAAGCTCATGCTCCAGATCGGCACGAGCGAAGGGGCTTGTCTCTACCTTTGCGATACTGCCCGTGTTCATGTTGCTGCCCAGCAGCGCACGAAGGACAATACCGATGCGGCTTTTGCCCTCGCCGCCCTTGCCGATCAGCAAAAGCATCTTCTGGCCTTTAGTGGAGGGGATAAAACAGTAACCCATAAATTCCTGCAAGGTCAAGATATCCTCCGGCTCCAAAAGCTGAGACAAAAAATGCAGCCATGTCACTGGCTGCGGAGCTTCTGGATTGTAGGAAACGGGCAGACGGTTCCGGCAGAAATTCTTTTCCGGACTGAATGTGCCGTTCAGATAATAGGTGCCGTTCGCCACATGGATGCGGTCTTGATACAGGGGCAGCTTTTCGGTGCAGCACTCCATCCGCATGACATCCAACAGATTTGCGACTTTCTTTGCAATCCCACTGGTCACATAATACTTGATGCGGTCATAGATCACCTTTTTCAGGCGGTTTTCATCGTGTACTCTGCCGTTGACCGTGAAAAACGCTCCGTTTACCGTGACCATTGGATATTCCCGGAGAAATTCTTCGCAGAATAGGGCTTCGTTGATTTTCTTGCCGTCAAACCACGCCGGATTTTCAGAGTGCGCGGTCTGCGTCATTTCCTCGCTCATATCGTACATCCTCCTCTCTCTTTCTTGTGGTGTAGTCATGGAGAAACGCAACCGTGCTATCCTTCATCAGCTCCTCCACCACAGCAACACGTTCTTCCAAATCGCCCACGGTCAGAATGTCAGTCAGATACTCGATGCGGTCAAGCATCTGGCAGGCCTCCACAAAACGATTATCCAGAGCATCGTCCGGCGTTTTGGGTGCATACCGTACTTTCCAATCTTCCAGCAGATGCAGATAATCCGTCAGCACACGGAAGCAAAACATTTCATCCTCCCGAAACTGCCGGATGTGAGGTCGCTTGGGTTTGTGGGGAGCTGGTACAGCCCGTCCCGGTCCAGTGAATATGCCAAAGTCCGCAGCCAGCCTTTGCGCCGCTTGCAAGCTTCCCAAATCAAACAGCTTTGCCGCAAAGTCGACCACATCCCCGGCGGCACCGCAGCCGAAGCAGAAGAAATATTCCTCGTTCAGCTTCAGGCTGGGATGCCTGTCATTGTGGAATGGGCAGCAAGCCATGCCGTTGCGGTTGACTTTCAGCCCGTAGTGTTCGGCGGCTTGTCTTACGGGAACTGCCGCCTTGATGGTTTCAAATAGATTCATACGCATACCTCCATAATTAATTTGACAATTCTTGCTTGTCACCTGAATATACGGAGAAAACAGCTTTCAACCGAAAAATCCGGCACTTCTGCAAAAAAAGAAATCGCCGCCCTGAATTTTTGCAAAAATGCAAAATACACAGGGCGGCGAATGTTCACAATATGCATCTTGATATTGTTCCGCAAATAGAATATAATACTGTTGGATTTAGACGAAAAGGGGTGTTGAGGGTGCGCTATTTATCAACTTTTGAGGTGGCGGAGAAATGGGGGATTTCTCCTCGTCGTGTGGGTGTTCTCTGTAGCCAAAACCGCATCCCCGGCGCACAGCAAGCAGGAAGCCGCTGGATTATCCCAGAAGATGCAGAGAAGCCCGCTGATGCCAGAATCAAAAGCGGCAAATATATCAAAGCAAAAAATAAGGAAAGGGGGACATAACGAATGGAGAATACATTTTTGCCCGGTACTGTTAGACAGCGTCTTGCCGATCTGATGAAATATCACAAGGTATCTCAGACTGACCTTGCGCTAAAAATTGGATGCGGCGACAGCTTGCTCAGCCGTTTCCTAACCGGAAAGACGGACAAGATCGGTGACGAAAACATCATCCGTATTGCCAGAGTATTCAATGTGTCCACCGACTTTCTTTTAGGCGTGACCAATGTTCCCGATAGAAAAAATTATGAGATTGACGAGCTGGGCTTGTCAGCCCAGGCGGCACGAAACCTCTACACCGGCAAGGTTAATGCACAAGTGGTCAATCGGCTCTTGGAAAGTCCCCGCTTTGCTGAACTGACCTACATATTGGAGCAGTATTTCAATGACACTATCGCATCCGGCTTTGCAGCTCAGAATCAGCTTTACGCTACCCTCGCCAATCTGACAAGAAGTACCGTACAAACCGATGCAGCAAAAGAAGCTGCCAAGGACATTAGCCGTTTACGGACACCGGCATATCAGGCAGATCTCGCCACCATTGAGGCTCAATTTATGGCGGCAGTCAAAGAAGTGAAGAAAGAGATCGGTCACGATTTTACAGTACAGCAGGCCCTCACCAAAGAAGCCGCCGAGCGAATGTTTACAGGGCTTACAAAAGGTCAGGATATGGAAAACCCCAAGGTCACACCGGAGCAAGTGACCGAACTGATTATCGACAGCGTTGCCGGTATGGATGGGGTCAACCAAGAAGCACTGGACAAGCTCAGTCAGGCGTTGACCGCCTTTATGCAGACCACCTTGGATCAGGCGGCAAAACAGGAGAAGGACGATGAAAAACCGGAGCAATGAGCAGCTCTGCGCTCTGGCACAGAAGGGGAATACGAACGCCCGTGACCTGCTTCTGGAAAACAATTTCGGTTTTATCCGCAAAACCGCCAACGAGATTTATTTCGGTATGAATCTGGGCGAAAGCGAACTCAGTATCGACAAAGACGACCTGGAGCAGGAGGGCTGTATCGGCTTATTGGACGCCATCCCTCGCTTTGACAGCAGCAAAGGCACTAAGTTTCTGACCTATGCAGCACCATCTATCCGAAATGCCATGACCAATCTGATACGGGATGCGTTTTCTCAGTACGAACAGCGGATGGTTGATACCAAAGACGGGCTTGCTTTTCAGAAAATCCGTCTGGATGAAGTTGTCCCCGGTGAGGAACGGATGCTGCGTATCGAAGCGATTGCTGACCCGATTGCCAAATCACCGGAGCAGATTTATGTGGAACAAGAAACATTGCGTGAACTGTATGCGGGACTCGATAGGATTGGAAGGCGAGAGCAAGCCTATCTGCTGTACCGTTATGGCTTCACAGACGATATAGAGCATACGACGATTGGGGCAGCAATCCACTTTAATCTGAGCGAAAGCCGAGCCAAGAAAACCGAGGAACAGGCTATGGACAACCTCTGGTTAGAGTTGCCGTGGTGGTTTTAGTGCATGTCGCTGCGGCGGGACGGGGGCTTATATATACCTCTGCTTCCTTCTCCGGTCAGTCGGATTTTGTTTCTCAAAAATTCTGCATTTGTGTCAACACCGTTGTCACAAAATCCGCCTGCCCTACTGCCGCCGAAAAGCGTCTGTCCGCTTCAATCTGCCTATGTCGCAGATGCCGCAGCCAGCCCCTTTCCAGCGTCAGCCGGAAGCAAAGGTATAACACACTAGACTTTGCAAGCAAAATCGTGTGCCAACAGGGATGCTTCTCGCCCCTATTGGAAACCCAGAGCCAAGGGGATATTCCCCTCTGGACACCCCATATTTTCTTCGCAGGTTGGTACCAAAACTGTGAAAGGCAGTTTGTCACCGGTGCGAAGAAAAAACAAAAGGAAGCATCTGCGCCAGGATCGTGAAGGCGCAATCTTCCTTTTGGTGCTGACAATCTGAAATTGGATATGGTGCAATTTCAAATCATCAGCTTCTGCCTCGGCAGAGAAATACGAAAACAACCTTGGAGGATTCCGATATGATTACAGGAGAAATGAAAAACAAAGTCGATGCCATCTGGGATACCATATGGACGGGTGGCATTACCAGCCCCATTACCGTTCTGGAGCAGATCACCTATCTGATGTTTATGAAGCTGTTGGATGATAATCAGCTGAAGGCCGAGGCCAACGCAAATCTACTTGGCGTTCCCCTAAAGAACAAAGTGTTTCAGGACGGCATGTGTGTGATCAGCGAGAATCCCCGCGTAGAAACGGAATACAAAAATCTCCGTTGGAATGTGTTCCATAACTTTGAACCCGGCGAGATGCTGACGAACATCCAAACCTATGTGTTTCCCTTCATCAAGACCATAGGTGAAGGCAAGGACACTGCTTTCAGCCGCTACATGAAGGACACTGTGTTCCTGATTCCCACAGCAAAAGTGCTTGCCAAGGTTGTGGATGGCATTGACGCCATGGACATGAATAACAAGGACATCATGGGTGATGTTTATGAGTATCTGCTGGGTAAAATTGCCGCTGCCGGTGAGAACGGCCAGTTCCGTACTCCACGCCATATCATCAATATGATGGTGGAGCTGATGCAGCCCACGCTCAAGGATTCCATCCTTGACCCCGCCATGGGCTCTGCCGGTTTTCTTCTGTCCAGTGCAGCCTATATCAGCGAGCATCAGAAAAAGGAACTGATGAAAACCGAGAACATGCGCTACTTCAAATCCGGCCTGTTCTCCGGCTTTGATACCGACCAGTCCATGCTGCGAATCGGCGCCATGAACATGATGCTCCACGGTGTGGAAGATCCGCATATCACTTATCAGGATTCCCTGTCCGGCGAGAACACCGAACGGGATCAGTATTCCCTCATCATGGCGAACCCGCCCTTTACCGGCAGCGTCTTCCAGGAAGAAATCAGCAAGGATCTGCTCGCTCTCTGCAAAACCAAGAAAACAGAGCTGCTTTTCCTTACACTCTTTGTAAAGATGCTCGAGGTTGGCGGCCGTTGTGCCTCCATCGTTCCCGATGGTGTCCTCTTCGGTAGTAGCACAGCGCACAAGGCGATCCGTAGAGAACTCGTTGAGAATCAGAAGCTCGTGGCTGTCATTTCGATGCCCTCCGGTGTATTCAAACCCTACGCCGGCGTGTCAACTGCAATTCTGATCTTCACTAAGACCAATGCAGGTGGAACAGACAAGGTATGGTTCTATGACATGAAGGCAGACGGCTACTCCCTTGATGATAAGAGAAGCCCGATTGCAGCTAACGATATCCCCGACATCATTGCAAGATTTAATAACCTTGATGGTGAGGAAGGTCGTGAGCGTACCGAGCAGAGCTTCTTCGTAACCAAGGAAGAAATCGTCGATAACGGATATGATCTCTCCATCAACAAGTATAAAAAGACAGAGTATGTAACCGTCGAGTATCCCTCCACAGCAGAAATACTTGATAGACTCGATGCCCTCGAAGCTGAAATTGCAAGCGAGATGAAAGAATTGAGGAAGATGCTATGATTGTTAAACTTGGCTCTCTGATATCCGAATACTCCGTTCGCAACAAGGCTGATGAGGATATTCCCGTATATAGTGTTACGAACGAGCAGGGCTTCTGCACAGGATATTTCAGCAAAGAGGTTGCCAGTCAGGATCGAACCACATACAAAATCGTTCCTCGTGGTTGCTTTGCCTATAACCCGTCCCGAATAAACGTCGGCTCTGTCGATGTTCAGGAGTGCGAGGATAGAGTAATCGTCAGTCCTCTGTATGTGGTTTTCTCTGTTGACGAGAAGCTGAATCGCAGATACTTGCTCCACTACTTGAAAAGCGATATTACGCTGACATATATAAAAGCCTATGCCAGCGGAAGCGTTCGTGATAATTTAAAGTTCTCCATACTCAAGGACTTTCCGATCAATCTTCCTTCTGCTGAAGAACAGGGGCAGATTGTTGCTACACTCGATGGAATCGAGCATTTAATTGCGTTACGTAAGGAAGAGATTGCATCTTTAGATGAACTCGTGAAATCCCGATTTATCGAACTGTTTGGCGACCCGATTGCGAATCAGTTTGGCTGGGATACAACCAATATAGGTGCAATTGTCACTGAGGTGAGATATGGCACAAGCAGACCTGCTGTGGAGAATGGTAAATACCCGTATCTCCGTATGAACAATTTGACCTTTGATGGTCATTTGGACTTAAAAGATCTGAAACGCATTGACATACCCGAAGAAGAAATCGAAAAGTGTATTGTTCGAAAAGGTGACGTTCTGTTTAACAGAACAAATAGTGTTGAACTTGTCGGAAAAACTTGCGTTTTTGATCTTGATGAAGAAATGGTCATTGCTGGATATATTATCCGTGTCAGATTAGGACAGAAAATGATCCCGACTGTATTTTCAGCCTTTATGAACAGTCAGCCCATAAAGGAACTGTTCCGTGGCATGGCAAAGGGCGCAGTAAACCAAGCGAACATCAATGCACAGGAATTACAGAGCATACGAATTTACTTGCCCCCAATAGACCTGCAAGAGCAGTTCGCAGCCTTCGTCGAACAGACCGACAAATCAAAATTGGCAGTTCAGA
>ENA-ORPH01001256-ORPH01001256.1-human-gut-metagenome-genome-assembly--contig:-NODE-1256-length-25031-cov-3.867713_pt1 | contig 25031 bp, 20 predicted proteins | sample MGYA00242142_ERZ509074 | MGnify/ENA primary metagenome ERZ509074 (study PRJEB26280, sample SAMEA2338724) | human gut metagenome | biome: human gut; feature: human-associated habitat; material: faeces...
TATATTCATTAAAAATACTCCCTTCTAATGTTTTCATTCATATTTTTTGGCTAATATTTTTAAAGAATTCTTTTTCTTTTTCTGGATTAGTTAATATTTCTAAAAAGTATTTCTCTTTAAAATTTTCTGAAACCCTTTCTTCTACTATATTTCCCAGTGTTCTAAGTCTATTAAGTTTAACATTATTTGTTATTCTTCCTTTTATAATACTATTGGTTTTAATAACTTTAATAAACTCAAATGCACTTTCATCATCGAATTTCTTAAACATTGTTGGAATTTTTACTGCAGCTCCATCTGCATAAAAATCTGTTCTTGCAAATTGCATGCTGCCACCTATTTTGCCTATATATGTTTGCGTTAATCCGTTTACATAATTGTAAAGCAATTCTTTTGGTATATATCCTGCATAATTATATAATCTTGCAACACATTCATTTTCAATAGAAAATGTATCTAAGTTTTCATTTAATCTATCTATAATAGGTGCTAAAAGATATTTTTTTGTATTAGTTGATAAGTATTTTATTGCTGATACTATATCTATAAATGACACTACATATTGATTTGTTATTAAATTTCCTTTTAAAATTTCTTTTTCCATAGTTTTTACTACTTGTAAAATAGTTTCTTTTCTCAATACCTTCCATAATATAGGTGCTACAAACTCGATATTAGCTCTCATAATTGTAGAACACATATCATCTATATATGCCACTAATAGTCTATTAATCAATTCATCTTTATATATATCTGGTAAATCTGTTAAAGCATCTGAAACGACATATTCGTTTCTATCAAACTCACTTTTCTCCATTAAATGAATATATTCATCGATATCTATAATCTGTGGTGGATATTCTTGACTCAATACATATTTAATACAATCTTCTATTAATGATAATGCTTTAATAGCTGTTGGATTACTACTTCTAGGATGCCCATCAAAAATATTTCTTGTTTCTTTAGCTTGTTTTAATACTTTGTGTGCCTCCCATCCAATTATACCTATTTTATATGCTCCATCTAATAGCATCTCATCATTTACATTATCTTGAAAATCCTCATATGTTTTTATCTCTTTTCTAGGTTTCATTTCTTTATTAAATAAATTTATACTTCTGTATAATATTTTATTTCTCAAATCGTCTACAACTGCATTCCAAAAGCATCCTATTGCACTCCTATATCCTTCTACACTTAAAACTCTCATAGTTTCTTCTATATATGGGTTATCTCTTATATCTTCTCTGACATTTTCTATAATATCCATGAATTTTTTATTTTCATCTACTACTATTAATTCATTATCTTCCATTTATTTTCCCTCCTTTTTGATATTAACATATTATATTTAAAAATATTGTCGAAACTTGTAGAAAATTATAAATTTCGACAAATTTTGTAATAGATATGTGTAAAAAATCGAAAAAATTACACATATTTTTAAAACATGTGTAATCTTTTATATTTAACAAATTATTTTAAAAAATAAATGGTGGCATAATAGAAATATCATCACATTTTAACAATAGTTTAGCGAAATCCGAAACTTCTTTCCATTGTGCCTCAGTCAAATTATGTTTTTTTATCAATTCTTCTTTATAGTCATCTGGATTTAAATTTTTATCAATTATCATTTTCTACTCCTTTCTTCTAAAATGGTAATTCCATTTCATCTATTGATATATTTTTAGTGTGATTTTCGGTAGTTGCGGTAAATGTATTTAAATAGTCTCCAAGTTTTCTTTCTTTTTCTCCATATACATCTTTAGCCATAACTTCAATAAATGTCACTAATTTGCCATTTATTGATTTTCTAGTTGTGTTTCTTGCCTTTTCACTAGGAAATAATCTTCCTGCTTCTTTTAAATACTTCCCTGTAGATGTCTCATTTCCTGGAAACTTATTTCCTTGTATTGAATAGAATTTTACAACTTCATTATAAATCACGTTTCTTAATAGATAACATCTTTCTCTATCTTCATCATAATATCCTACAAATGTGGATAATGATTCATCTGATTCTCTTTGGTAATTCTTATAACTTTTTAAATATATCTTCTTACTTGCAAGTAATTCTTGTACTGCTCTAAAAAACATATTATCAATTCTATTATCTTCTGTTTTCATACTCTGTTTTTTGGCTGCATTCATTAAGCAATCCCATGCTATCTGTTTTAACTCTTCTTTTTCTTCATTTGTTATTACATTCTTGCTATTTGCAAAATCAAAGAATAACTCAATTCCCATATATTCTGATGCAACAATCTCTGGTATTCTGCCATGTGATAAACCTTGATTTGCTTTATTTCTAAAATATATAAACTTGTCTTTACAATTCTTACTAATTGAATCAGCATTTTCAATTATATATTGTATATATTCTTTCATACAAAATGATAATTTATCTTTATCTTGCTGTATTTTTGATAGTAATTCTAAGTCTATATTTTCTCTAGAAATCTCTATCATTAGTGCTCTTGCTGTTCTACTTTCTGCCATAGTTGGAAATGATTCTCCTGTAACTATACACATACCTCTGGCACTAAATCCCATCTTTACTATTTGTCCATCTTGTTTCATTCTGCTCTTAGCCTGTCTATCTCCATATAGTCCGAATAAGCTCTCTGCAACTGCATCCATTTTCTTTCCTTCTGATAATGTTTGACTTGGATAGTAATCATCTATTGGAAACAAAGTATCTTTTAGTGTAAATGCCTTCTTTTCTATACTATTTGCCGTATCTTTGAAGCCTCTGGCAATGTATCTCTCTCAAAATCCCCAAAGTGTGATGCTAGTAATGCAGATATAGAACTTTTTTGTGATCCACTTTCTCCTACAAGCCAAGTTACAAATCCTAGTGGAATATTGGATTTAAGAAAGATACTTCTTAATGGAGATAAGTATACAAGTGCTAATAATGGAATTGTTATTTCTTTATCAGCTAAGTCTAATATTTTTAAAGAGCATCTTATGCTTTCTTTTAAGACATCTTTTATTGCTTTTGGTACCAATGGATATTCTTCTATTTTATCTAAATCTATCCATTCATATTGTAAATAATCTTTTCCTTCAACATTTTTCATTATATATTCTATTTTTTTATCTTCTTCGTTTATAAATTCTATTTTATGTACAAACATTATCTCATGATATTTTGAACCTTTCATCTCAAAAAAATTTTCAATTGTTGATATATATCCTGTTATTTCAATGTCTTTTCATAGTTCTTCTTTAATTTCTCTTTTAATTGTATTAGCTGAACTTTCTCCTATTTCAACTCTTCCTCCAATTAGGGCATAATGGTCAGAATTAACATTTCTATGAACCAAAATTTTACCATTATGAATCATTACTCCTGCTGCTCTTACATTCAACTTATAATCATCTACATCAATTGTTATATTCATATAAATCTCTCCTTTCATTTTCCCCAATTATACCACTTCCTGTGAATTATTGAAATACAGTTCCTGTTAAAACTTGTCTAGCCACGTCAAGTCTCGCCCTAATTGTGACCAAAGTGTGACAATTTTCTCTAAAAATGCAAGAAAAAAGCACCTGCTAAAATCTAGCAAATGCTTTATATTTCAATGGTTGCGGGAGTAGGACTCGAACCTACGACCTTCGGGTTATGAGTTATACTCCTTAAAACCAAGATTTTTTTATTGCTTTTCTATATTCTACTTAACTTCTATATATTACATAATTAATTATAAATTCTACTAAAAATGTTACTATAACCACTGACATCCATAATACATTTTTTTCCCTAAAATAAACATTTGCTATACATAAATTGCTTTCAAAATAATTTACTATTTTCTCGTACATAATTACTCCATTCTAATAAAAGCAAAATAATTCAGTAGAAACTAAAATATTTTGCTTTTGTCCATTTATTTGATTATATTTAAATGATATTTCTCAAAATTTTTATTCTTTCATCAATCCACCTATGTAAAGTAATCTTATATCTATTTTTATAACCTTATATAATTAGATATAAAGAAATATTTAATTTCATAACCATATATTTTTAATTTTTTACGGATATCCAAATCATTTATTTTTAATTTTAACAAATCCATTACTGAAGTTTTTTCACCTGTAAAATCATATTTCATATTACTTATGATCTTTCCAACCAAAAAAGTTTGTGCCATTCCATTTGGTTTCCCAGCATTTTTAAATATTTCTTGCATATAATTTCCTATATACTTCAATGTTAATTTTGAAGAATACATATAACTATCCTTTTGTATTAATTTTATTGCCATAGTATCAGTTATTTCATTAGGTTTATTTATATCATTTTCACTCATTATTCTTTTGGTATTATCTTTTATATATCTTTTTATTGTTGCATCATAATCTATAAATAATATTGAACACCAAAAATCCAAAATCTCTTTTTGCTCTTTTATTCCTTCTTGCTTAAAAAATACTGTTGTTTGTTTATTTCGCTCATTTCTATTTGTGAGAAAAGCTGTTATAAATGCAATAAAAATTGTAACTACTATTTGTAATATTGTTATAAAATTTTGTTCCATTATATCTCCTATTCTAGACCTACATATTACATCTTATTTTTATTATTCTATTCCAAGTGCTTTATATACTGCATCTTCTGGTGTATTGTAAAATGCAATATTAAATTTTGAAAATAGTTCACTTGGTACTTGTGAAATATCACTTGCTGATGACATTGGTAATAATATCTTTTTTGCTCCAGAGTCAAAACATACTTGTAAAGTATTTGCTAATTCATCTACTTTACTTATAGTTCCACCAATGCTCATACTACCTAATATAACAAGGCTTCCTTGCATTGGTTTCTTTAGGCTACTGCTACACATTGCCACATAAGAAGCAAGTGAAATATCTTTTGATGGACCTGTACCTTGTAAGTCTTGTATGTGTAACAAATAATCTATTGTTTCTGTATTTATGTTTGAACTTATGCTTTTTTTATTTGCTTTAAAATAATTGAATGATGTACTTAATGCTTCTCTTGTTTCTCTATCTGAGCCAACACCTGTTGCTTCAAATTTTCCATGTCCTACTGGAGATTCAACTTCTATTTTATATGTTCCTATTCTTCCAGCGTTTCCTAGTCCTACATAATACGTTTGTCCTGCTTTTAGCATACCTTCAGGTATTAGTTTTCCTCCACCGATTTCTGGTACTGATACAAATTTTTCTTCCATTGTTTCATTGTCTACGTATGAAAAATGTACATCATAAAATTCCATTCCACCAATTTTCTTTAATTGTTCTTTTACTCTTCTTCTTCCAACTAAAGCATATTCTAATATTTCTTCAAGTTCTTCTTTTGTAAATTCTCCATCTGGATATAACACTTTTACAAGCCCAGAGACAGTCTTTCTAACAGCGATAACATCTCTTTGGTTTAAATTATTTCCTAATCTAAAATATTTGTCGATTGAGTCTGAGAATGTACGTTTTCTCATTTCTCTAAAGAATTCTGATATATAGTCTGTTATAAATCCGTATTCATCTGTTATTAGCTCTGGTCTCATTTTTGGAATTTCCCAACCTGGTAAATAATAGTGCATTCTATCAAAAAATGCTGAATCATTTGCCATTTCTGGAGGGAATGGTTCAAATAAATGTGACGTTTTTAGTAACACTTCTACACTTTGATTTATATTTCCTACAAATACCATTGAAGCATTTGCATTCTTTTCTTCTTTTCCTCTTGCAAAAGATCCAGAAGCCATATAGTCTTTCATTATTTGAATACCATCTTTATCTTTGAAATGTATTCCTGCAACTTCATCAAAAGCTACACAGTCCCACATTCCAACAAGTCCAATTTTCTTTGCTCCCATATTGTAAAATAAGTTTGCAACAGTTGTTTGTCCACCTGATACTAATATACTATTTGGAGATATTTCTTTATATATATGTGATTTTCCTGTTCCTCTTGGACCTAATTCACACATATTGTAGTTATTTTCTACTAATGGTACTATTCTTTCTAAGAAGTGCCATTTTTGATTTTGTTTTAGTTGAGATGGCTCTATTCCCATGGATCTAATTAAAATATCCATCCATTCATCTTTAGTGAAGTGTTTTCTTCCTTCAAATAGTCCTTCTATATCCATATTAGGTAATTGGATTGGATTTAATGACTCAATTACAAAAGGCATTCTTTTATTTTCTTCAAAATCATATTTAATTTTTATTATACTCCAAATACCACCAACTAATAGTTTGTCAAATTTCTTTACGAAACTTTCATCAATTGCAACATCCTTTATTCCTAAATTTGATAATTCTGCAACATATAAATCTATTTTTTCATTAAGCTTTACAGATACTTTATCAATTATTGTATAAATTCCTCTTTCTTTTATTTTTGATTTAACTTTCTCTGCTTCATCAGGTCTTACAAAGTTATCTGCTAGTATATTTTTTACTTGCTCTACCCCATCTTCTATTGCTTTTTCATCATCTGTAGCACAATACATACCTAGGAGGTATTCAAGTACATAAACTGGTACATTTGCACCCTCTTTTATTTTTTTAGTTAAGTCTTTTCTTACTACTTTTCCTGGAAAATATCTATTTAACTTTTCACTAAGTTCTTCCACTTTTTAACCTCCTAAAAATCAAAGTTATTTACAATTGCAATATCAATATAGAATTTCACTCTAGGAAGTTCTATTCCTGTTTCTTCGTCTGTTATTACTAAATAATAAGGTTTAGTTCTATCATATTCTATATTTTTAAATACAAACTTTTCTCTGAAAAATCTATCTTTTACTTCAGTATTTTCATAATTAGCAATTATAGTACATTCATCAGACACTCTATTTCCGTTTTCATCTTCAAAGTGTAATAAGTATCTGCATGGCTTATTATTTTCGTCTACATTTGAATCTTGCAAGAATTCAAGATATGTTATTGCATTTGTTATTTTTGCAGTTAGGCCACTATATGTTATTCCAACCTTTTTAGATTCTTCACTTGTTCTTGTTGATTTAAAATCTATTACTGGAATAATAACTTCATGTGGTAATATTCCACCATGAACATAGTTTACGCCACTTCCCTGTCTTGCATATATCATATTTCCTTTTGGTACATTGACATATCCACTATTTTGACCAAATAAATAGTCTAATTTTAGTGATAATACACCTTCTTCATTAGATGGTATATCTGTATATGAATATCTTGTTTTTTGTTTTGTTGCATTTGCTTCTTTTGATGTTTTTTCATAACTTTCTATTTTTCCTCTTTTATAGAAGAATCCATGATCGGCTGTTATGAATACATTTACACCACTAAATGTTGTATGTAAATCTCTAACTAGCTTCTCTATTTCATCAATAGCATCTTGACACGCTTCAAATATTTTAGATTCATTATGTTCTCCAGCATTATCTACAGTGTCGTGGTATATATACACAACTTTCTTTCCTGTAAATAGCTTTTTCCATTCTGATTTTGTCATTTCATACATATCATCATATTTTATTGCTACAGAGTCTGGATTTTCTTTTTGAAGTATCAATTCTCTGTCTTTTACAGAGCTTGAAGTGTAGCCATCAACTAATATGTCATCACTATTTTTTACTCTTGATAATTCTTTATGTGGTAGTAATGAAGCCATACCTAATTTTGTGTATGATGGTACTAATCCTAACATATAATTAATTTCTGATTTATTACTAAATACCTTTAATTTGTCTGTTAGTTCTCTAGCACATTCATATCTGAAAGCATCTGATATAATTACTATTATTCTATCTTTTTTATCGTTATATGGCTTAATATATGTATTATAGAACTTGTTCTGCATTGTCATTCTATTAGAGTCATAACTTGGCATACTCTCAATAGTATCACTCCACTTTATTGATAATTCACTAATAAAACTATTTACATATCTATTTTCAATTCTGTTCTTTAAATATATAAACATATCTTTATCTTCAATATTATCAAAGTAATAATAGCTTTTTCTGTACAATGTATCAATTATATATAACTTATCTGCATATTCTTTTGTAAATTGATCTATATCTAAAGTTTTTATATTGTTTTCTATCTTTTCAATTTCTTCAAAGAATTTTAATGCTACTTTTAAGAAAGCATACTCATTTTTATAACTATCATACCAGTATTTGTTTTGCCTAATATCTAAATATTCATTATATTTTGCATACTCCCCTATTCCATTAAATAACTTGTCTGTAACATAGCCTAAAATATATTTATCAATACATTTAAAAGCATCACTTGTTTTATATTCTTCTATATCCATATTTTTAATAAGTTCATCTATTCCAAATTCTTTTTCAATTTCAAAAGATAATCTATCATAATATTCTTTTGTAGTTTTATCTCTCATTAAAGAATTTATGAATATATATACATTTGTAGCTTTTTCTTTTAGTACATATTTGCTGAATCTTCCTATTTTGTTTTTGTCAGCTATACTAGAAGCAAAGTATGTAAATACAAGAGCTTTATATACCTCTGGAAGCTCTTTAGAGCTTTTTATAGAGCTTCCAAATGTGTGATTAAACAAGTTTATTATAAATTCTTCATTTCCAAATTTGAATAGATTTTCGTATTTTTTGGAATCTTCAAAATATAATTTTATTATGCCTTTTAGTATGTCATCTTCACTAATTGATTTTATTTCTAGTAATATTGCAGTAATTATATAATCGATATTGTCTGGTGTTTTTTCTTCAACATCAAATGCTTTAAAATCACTTTCTCTCTTTTTATTATTAAAAAATTTGCTGTAATTTTTAATTATATTTCTGCAATCTTCTGTTAGTTCAAGATTTTTTAATCTCATTGTTGTAGCATCAGGATTAAAAAGTAAATCGCTATTTGAACTTTCTATGTCTAATAGTTCATTATCTGTTCCTTTTAGTCTTTCAAAAGGAAGATAAATAACTATGTTTTTGGTTAGCTCTTCTTTTTCAATATGATACCTTATCCAGAAACTATTATTATCATATACAATTATTTCTGTATTTTCTATATTCAATTCATTTATTAATTCTCTATATTCTTCTTTTGGATCATACCAGAATATTATTTTTCTGGTTCTCTTTTTTTCATTGTCTCTTGAAAATTCTCCATTTATTGTATCCATAAGAAGTTGTGTAACTTCATCAAACATTAATTTACCTCCATTGCCCCTTAAATATAATATACTTATTTGCATTATTATAAATCAAATTATTAAAATATCTAACATCATCATTATATGCTTTATAAAAATTGATTTTATCAACCAATTGTCTATTTCTTTTCATCCTAAGTAATATTTTGTCTGTTATCGGAAAATAGATTGCATTATTTTTATTGGATGCTTCAAATTTATTATTTACTACAAAACATGGTACATCACTTGTATAAAATTCTAAATCTGTTTCATCTTTTATAATAAATATTTCATATATTAGACTATCTTTAAAGAAGTCACTTGCATATACACTATTCCCATTCAATATATCATATACATTTTTTTTGAGATAATAACTTGGAAAATTATCAACAGGAGCACACATTTTTTGTATATATGTTTCGTTGTCAGCCGTTTCATCTGAATAAATTGGTTTTGCTAATATACTTTTCATTGCTGAGCAAGCTGATTCTATTCTATTATTATGTGTTTTATAGCCAGGAGTATTTGGAATACGATATATCATCAATTTTGCCATATTTTTCAGCCAATTTATATAAGTACTCTCAATTGTTATTGACTTTAAATTAGGATTATCTTCAAAATTCGTACAGTCTTTTTTTAATAGGTCAAGAACTTTATTCCAATTATCTTCCACATTTTTATTTAACGAGTCTTCAATAAATGTAGACTTTATTTTTTTTAGCTCTGATATATAACCCTTTTTTTCTTTATTACAACACATTATATTAGTAGACTTCTTTTTAAATTCTATATTATCGACTTGAGTAATAAATATATAATTATTATCTTCAAAATATTTTAATTGTTTTCCATTATAATATATTTCTACATCATTATCAGTTTCAAACTCACTTATTTTTTTTATAATATCCGCTCTTATTTCTTTTTCATATTTAGTTGTTTGAGAATCATCAAATAACTTATAATTGTATAGATCTTTAATAAAAAAGTTATTTTTTATATTAAGGCCATTTTTTACTATTTGTTTTTTTTCTTTATCATATACATTTATATTATAATTGCTATTAGCTTTTTTCCAAGACATTAAATATACGCGTGGTATATAATGGCAGTTCTTTGTTTTCGACATTTTGAATCCTTTCCTATTTAATTTTTGCTAATATATCTTTGAATTTTTCATAATTTGTTTTTACACCATCATCTAAATCAATACTTATTCTTTGATTTGCAATATGTGCTATTTTTTCATCATATTCTTTAATTTCTTGAAGCTTCGCATTTAAGTCTGCTTGTCTTTTTTGTGCATCTTTTTTATCTACCATTGATAGATCTGTTGTTAGTTTATAATTAACATCTGATAATAATTTTTCATAAGTAGTCTGAATCCTATGTAAATAATCAAGTCTTGCTTTTGGAATTAAATTCTCATTGTATCTGTGCATATAAATTAATGCTTTAAATCCATTTTTCTTACCACTATCTAGTAACCAATAAATTGGTCTTTTTTGGTATATTTTACAATGATCATTAAAGAAATCATTCACAAAGTATCTTCTTATAGTTTCTTCACTTGTTTCAGTTCCTTTTTTACCTAATGCTTCTGCAATAAAATCCATATTCTCATTAAAGGTATTATCACCATATACTGTTTTTATAAATGTCTTAAATCTTTCAACAATATCATCACTAAAATATGCTTCATCAGTAATTGGAATGATATTGTCATTATCAACTTCAAAAGATAATTCTATTTCATTTCCATTATCATTTATATATTTATAATTAGATAGACTAGAACCAGCCCATCCACCATCTTCTTTTTTATATTTTTGATATACATTATCAAAATCTCCACCAGCATATATTAGTCCATCTTTGTCTAACGAATATCTGCCAAACATACACCCAACTGCATAACTTATAAAAGATTTAATATCTCTTACTTTATCTTCTTTTCTTATAGTTATATCTTTATCATCAACTTCTGGTGTTAATTCATCATTTAATCCATATATATCAATAAATATTTTATTAAGTTCTTCTTCTTTGTGTTTTAATAAACTCCTTTGTTGATAAGTATATGTATTCCAATTTGCTACTGAATCTCTAATTGTTGAAACTTTTGTCATTGGCTTTAATAATGGATGTCTTGTAAAATCCCAACTTGTTTCAAATGAATCCCAATCTTCTTTTGATAATAAAATTAATTCTTCAACAATTTTTGTGATATTTTGCTTAGCAGTTATTATTTCTTGTCTGAATGGCATAGTAAGTAAATTTCCAGGAGTTAAGTTTAATGTAGGATTCAACATTGATAAATAGTATGTTCCAACAACAGAATTATATAAACCTAGCATTAAGAATTCAAAGTTATCTTTGCAACACCCTATTGGACCAGCATCATCATATAAAAATCCGTTATTTACATATCTAAAAGCATAATTAGATGATGATATTTTTGTCCAAGTTATTGCTTTTTTAAATCCAAAGTCACCATTATAATTATGTGATCTTACTCTTCCAGTATTAGCTTCAAAGTTTTTATTTTTTATTTCATCACCATCATTAAACCAATTTATTACATAATCATTATTTCCATACCACTTGCGATACGAACCACCTTTTTGATAAGGAAACCATTTATCTTTTGATTTTATACTTTGTTCATTATTTAAACAGTTATAATTAATTAATTTATTATTCAATTCATACCAATATCTTAAAAATCTATTGGTATCTCCTGTTACAAGTCCAATTCTTGGATTAATATATTCATTTATATTATTATATTTAAAATTATTAATCCCATTTTCTGAAATCCAATATATTATTTCACTATAAGGTACTATTTTAAACATATTCTTATCCACAATATAATAGTTATCTTTTTTACTAGTTATAATATCCAAAAATGCCTTTTCTTGTGTTTCTATTCCACCTTTAAAATCTGATAATCTAATAAAACAACCATCTTCTTTTTCTGTCTTATTTAAAACAAAAGAACATATAGGGACTGTAGCTTCTTCAAGTGCAGAATATTCTAATTGAATCAAACTTTGAAAGCTTGAATTTGACAAAATATACTTACGCAAATTTTCATATGTTGCTATAAACATCCAAACATATGGAGTCATTAATCCAATATATCCATCTTCATTTGTAATCTCAATATTTCTCTTTATAAATGCACTAAACAAATCAGATTTTACATCGTTGTAATTATCATTAATATATTTTTTTAAGTTTACGCTCATAAAACTACTGTTCAAATATGGAGGATTTGTCACTACTATATCATATTTATTCTTTAATATATTTGCTATTTTTATGATAGGAAGTAATTTATCTCTTAATTCGATACCAAAAATAGTTTCGTCAGTTAATATTATTTGCTTTATGTCATCATAATCATTATTATCTAAAAGTAACAAAGAACCTATTTCTTTTGCATTTTTAAAATTATCTATTAAATATTTACATTTTTCTTTTTCAGTTTGAATATTATCAAAAAGTAACTTACTAATTGAATTTGACTCTTGAATACTCAATATATTAAGATTTCTAACTACATCTTTAGTGAAAATATATTTGTCATACTCTCTTGCCTTTAACAAAACTGACAAAATTGATAATTGCCCTGCTCTATCATCAATATCTAATCCATACAAATTATTTTTTAAAATCAATTCAGATATGTCATTTTTATTATATCCTGCCTGTATATATATCTGATAAAAAATTTCAAAAGCATATACTAAAATATGTCCACTACCACAACAAGGATCAATAAAAGTTATTTCAGTAGGATTTTTTTTATTTTTGTGTTCTATTTTATATTTTACAAAGTATTTCCAATTTTCTGATACCGTATTAATGTCAGAATGTTCCAACCAATATTTTCCTAGCGAATTTTCCACCATATACTTAACAATCCAGTCTGGAGTAAATAGTTGGGTTGCATAAGCAATTTCATTTTTTTTATATGCTTTTTTGGCTGATATAACTCTATCCTTTTCTGTTTGATTATAATATTGGTATAACCAACCAATAATTTCAACTTGTTCATAATTTTCCTCTGGTACTTCTGTGATAATTTTATTTACAAAACCTGCTTCGTTTAATAAATTATCTGGAGTAAGAATATCAATATAATCTGTAACTCCATCAAACACTTGAGGAATAACTCTTCCAAGTTTCTTACATACTAAAAGTAAAATATATTTAAACTTTTCATTATCATCCTTTAGTTCAACGTATTTCTCTTTCTTAAAATCAATATCTAATTCTGGATTTACTAAGTTTGTAAATTTCATTATTTCTGGATCAGGAGTATTATCTTTTGAGGATAATACTCTTATTCCTAAACTTTGATTATCTCGTGTTAGTGGTAAATAATCATGGATTTCCATATATCTTATTGCTACTATTCTATTAAACCAAGTATATGCAGCTTCTTCTATAACTTGGTCTAATCCTAATTCATTAATTCTTTTTATAAGAAGTTCTCTTTTAATATATTCTTCTTTTGACAAATTTAAGCTATGTTTACTATTAGCAAGAATATAAACATCTCCACTTTGTTGTTTTGAAAATTCTTCATCAATATAGAATGTTTTTATTTTATTTCCAATTCTTTGCATTAAATCTTGTCTTGATTCTATTGCAAATTTTTTAAGTACATTCTTATCCACACTTTTACCTCCATTATTTAATTATTCCTTGAGCAAAGTTTATTAATTCTGTAATTGCTGCAGTTACTTCAATTGCATTACCAATGTTAGGCAATTTTGACCTTAATGATGCAATAAATGACCTTATTCTTCCTTTTTTTATATCAGTTTTCTTTAATTCTTCTTGAATTCCTTCTACATTATCCATAATTTCATTTTTTTCTTCTAAACTTTCAATTGTTTCAATGTTTTCTTTAACATTTTGAACTAATTTATCAAGTTCACTATTATTTACTTGTATAGCATTTATGTTGCCATTATCTTTTGCAATATTGACTTGTCCTCCGTTATTAATGACATTAAAGTATGTTTCTTCATCTAATCCCATTTCAATAAATATCCTTTCGTAATTACTATCTATATGATTTATTAGTGGTTCAACCACATTATCACAAAATCCTTTCAACTTATCTTGATATTTATTCGAAGCAGAATAAGACATTATGTATCCTCTGCAATCTCTATTTGTATCAGTTATAAATTTAAGAATTTGATATATATATGAAACTTCCTTCTTTTCATCAGTGTAGTTATTAAAATACACGCCATATCTTCCACAAACTTGATTTACTTCATCTTCTGCATTAAATTTTTCATCTTTATCAATACAAGATTCTATGTATTTTGATATTATTTCATTATTGTCAATATAATTAATAAGTCTTTTTAAATTATCATTAAACATTTGAAAATCACTTGTTATCGTTCTACTTGCAATACTTCTAAAATCCCTACTTTGTTTTTTTAATTCTTTTTTATTATATAAATTACTCAAAATTTGCACCTCCACATAATGGGCAATAACTGCCTGTATATATAGAAACAGGTCTAATTTTCGCCTTTGCTTTACAACATTCATATTTTATTATTTCTAAATTTTCTATTCTTGGTCTTATTGGTGTTATAATTTCATCTTGTGGCTTTTTTCCACACTTAAAGCTTATAAATTTATTATTTTTTGTTTTTCTTTCAAAATCTTTAAATGTCTGATAAATTATATCATTTACTTCATTTTTAGCTATTTTTAATCCTATATCTAAAACTTCTTCTGTAAAATATTTTTTACCATTAAGACCACAATAAGGACACCATATATTTATATTAGCCTCATCATTTAAATCATTTGCTAACAGTTTAAAAAATTCGCCACACAAACTGCATTGTAATAATATAAAACCATCTTCATCACTTTTTACAGATATTTCAAACTTATCCATAAAATTACTCCTATCTAATTGTCAAATTATTATTTTTATCAAATTCTTTTAACAATTTTGCTTTTAATTCTTCTACATATCTGTCTATATCTTCTCTTGAATTAATTTCATAAGAACGATTCATAAGCACATCTGTTCTTATAACTTTTCTTGGTACAATTACAACCTTTTCTTCTTCTGGTTCTTTTCCTGTTTCTTCAATTATTTTTGCTTTACTCTTTTCGTATTCTAAAGCATTTATAAATCTGTCTTTTAGTTGGTCTATTCTTGTTTGTTGAGCATATATATCTTTTAATTCGTTAGAATGTTCTAATGTATTTATAACATCTTTACATGTTTTTATATAACTTGAACCAAAATCTTCTCTAACTTCTGCATTTTTTACTTCATTTTCAATATAAGCAATAGTATCATTTATCATATTGATTATTGGTTCAGATTTTGCATCATACATTTTGCTTAATAAATCAATTAAGTCTTTTCTTAACATTGGTAAATTGTGAATCTCACTATAAGGTTCTTCACTAGATAGTATTTCTGTAATCTTATCTACAACAGCCTTTAATTCATCTGTTTTATCTGCAAAATCTTTGTTATTATCATATATTAATAATGTTTTTCTTGCATTATCAAATTGTTCTCTTTGCATACCTTTGAAAAAGTCTAATACCATTTCTGTTTTTGGAGATATTTCATTAATTTCATCTTTTTTCTCTGTAACAACTTTGAAAAATTCTGACACATCTCTTATTTTTAATAAATCACTATATAAACTAATTGCTCTTTCAACTACGTCTTTTCCTGGATATTGATATGTTCTTGCTCCATATCCATAATTTGCCAAAATATTTCTTAATCTATTTAATGTATCTGTTAGACAATTTGCTTTGAAGTCTGCTACCATTCCATCCTCATCATCTCTTAGATTAATTACATTAAATGAGCTTCTTGCAACTGACTTTAAGTTATTTATCAATTCTAATGATATTTTTTGTCTAATTTTTACAATTGTTCTATCATAATATTCTCTTTTTAATATTTTTGTAAGTGTCTCTTCAGCTGTTACATTTTGAACTTCATTTCCGTAGATTAGTGATATTACTTCATCTTTTAATAATCTTGTTAATAAATAAAGTATATCTTCATCTAAAAATCCATAAGGTGCTGCACTAAAATCTTGTAATATTGTTCTAATTGTCATTGTCATACTAAAAGCATTTTTTTCTTCACAATATTCTTTCATTGCATCATAAGCTTTTTTATTTACAAATTCAACTTCGTTTCCAATTGTCATTTGCATATTTTGATGAAATAGTTCTTTTATGTCCTGTGTTGTATAATTATGCTTAATATAAGTGAATTTTGTATAAATATTATTTATCAATATCTCTAGTGCTTCATTTATTCTTGTTTTTGCTTCTTTTGAATTTATGTTTTGTCTATCCCCTGCTATAATTATTTCAGCATTATTTAAATTTTCTTTTACATTATCTCTGATTCTAATTTCTGCAGTTTCTATTTCTCTTTGTTTTGCTCTAATAATATCCTCGACTTGTTGTGTTTGGAAAATACCACTCTTACTTCTTCTATATTCTTCAACTTGTAAGAAGTTTGTTATTTCATCATATATTAATGTTGAAATCTCTAGTTTTACAAATACATACTTGTTTTCTCTTGCTGATTGCATTATTATTTCTGTATCATCTCTCTCTGGAGATGTTGTAATAACTTTAATTCCAATTTCATATTCTTGAGAATATTTTATATTGTCTATATATTTTGTTAGTGGAAAATTTTTGCTTTTATAAGTAAATTTGCTATCTGTATAAATATAATCAAATACTATTCTTTTTAGGTAATCTGTAATTCTGTTTTGATCTATTACTATTTGCTTAATTTCTCTATTTATTTCCTGTTCTTCGTCTGTTAAGAATTTGTATTCATCATTATTTCTTTGTATTAATGTTTGGGCTTCAAGTCTTCTCAAAGAGTCTGTTATTTCTTTCTTAATTGAAATCTTATCGTCTTTTATATTTGAAACATATAAAGTTGCTAGGTTATCAATGTTAGCTGGTATTTCTTTAATATTTTTTAGCATAAATAACATTTTTAATACTTTTACATCAATGTCCTTTAATTCTCCACTTTGAACTGTGTCCATAGCTGTTTTTATAACAATTTTTATTTGATGTTCTAGAAATTGTTCTATTGTGTCATAAAAAGCATAAAATGGAATTATTGTTCCAATTTCACTATCTGCAAATCTTTTGGCTGTTTCTTGGAATGCACCTAATAATGACCTTTCTCCACTTGATAAGTGCTTTCCTGCATATCCATGTTTTCTTATATCTGTAAATACATCTTGTAATAGTTTAAATTGATATGGAATAAATGGATATGTATCAGCAAAGTCTTTTGCATCTTCATATACTTTTTGGTATGATGCATTTTTGAATGTCAATAAATTTCTTATTATTGATTCTTCTTTTTCATATATTAATTCAAGACTCTTCTCTGCTTCTTCTGTTTTGTCTAAAATTCTCTTTTTAATAACTTCGTCAATATCAGATGATGATAAAGATAACTTTGTATCAAATCTTCCTTGAATTTTAGAAAAATCGTTTCCTTGTACTTTTACAACATCATCAATGGCTTCTTGGCTAGTTACTATAACCCATGCTTTTCCACCACATTCTAGTCCTAAATCTTCAACTATTGTCTGTAAATTCAACATTAAAGATCTGTCATCTCCAATATATTGTCCTATTTCATCAACTAAGAATATTACATGATGGTTATTTTCTTTTGATTTTATATAATCTCTTACTCTTTCAGCAAATTTTTCAACTGATAAAGAATAATTTTTTTCTGTTCTATCAATTACTTCATTTGCTTCTTCTATTGTTTTTCCAAGTACATTAGAATATGCTTGGCTAAATTCGTCTTGAACGAATTGAATACCATCTCTCATCTCTTCCCAATGTTGTCCACAAATATTTTTAAATTCTTCTTTAAACTCTTCGTATTTTCCTTGACTAATTATAAATCTTTCAATTTCAGCTACGAAAGGAGTTATGGATAATCCCATTTTCTCATTAAATACTTTTTCAAATACATCTAATATTTTATCTTTCATTCCATTTGTGTTTTCTGTTTTGGAGTCAATATTAAATAAAATAACATCTGTAGGAATACTTCCTGCTCTTTTTATATCTGCAAGTAACATTTTATCTTGAATTTTGTCATCAAAGTAGTCAACGGCTGGTTTTCCATTTACAATTTTATTTTCTAATAGATAAGAAATAATTTTTAAGAAGTGTGATTTACCACTACCAAAGAAACCAGAAATCCAAACTCCCATTTTTTCTGTATTAGAGTTTATTCCAGTATTATATGCTTCAAAAAAGCTGTTGAAGTGTTTTAGTAATTCATCTGTTACTACATATTCTTCTAATTCTTGACTTATATAGCTTTCATCATCTACTTTTATAACTCCTTGTATTTCTCTGTCTATGTCTTTTGCATAAATTCTTTTTAAATTTTCCATTTCATTATTCCCCCTATTTTCTTCCTACAAATTGGAATGCTCTATAATAATTATCATTTTCTAATCTATTGAATAGTTTGAAGCTTTGTCCATCATAACTACCTGGATAAAACATTATCAACGGATTATTTGTTATAACACTATGTAAATTATTTAAAATTGTATGGCCTCTCACAATTCCATAACATTTACCTATTCCTGTTATTAGTATTATTTGATCAGGTTGTACATCTTCCCTAATTTTTTTCATAATCAAATCGTTGTTAGAGCCTATGCCTAATGTTTTTGATATTATTTCATTTATATATTTTGTTCCTTTGTTTTTTTCAAATGCAAATACTTTTTCTAAGAATCCCTTTTCTTTTAAAATATCTATTATTATGTCATATATATCAAATACTTTTATATTCAATTTTTCTTTCTTTAGTAAGTAATTTTCAAGATATTCTCTAACAATATATTCGTCTTCAGGATCATAATCAAATACATGAAAATTTATTTCATTACCAAGTCCATTTGATTCAAATAAATCTTTACTGCTTAATTTTTTTGTCATTTCGTCTAATCTTGCATTTATACTTTTCATAATAGCCCCCCTATTGCTTTTGCATATTCTAAGTCCCCATTTTTATCTAACATACTTATATATTTTTCTTTTAATAATGGTCTTACAATTTTAAATCTTGTTTTTTCTTTTATCACTAATCCAGAGTCTTGCATAATTTTCATTATTACTTGTTTTAATTTGGCTGATGTTGTTTCACTTCTTTCTTTTAGGGTATTACTTAATATACATTTTTCTTCATACCAATTATCTATATCAAACTTTTCTATATATTCTTTTCTCATCATCAATTTATCTTTATAAACTTCCATTATAAAATCTCTTACAAGTTTATCTGTTTTCATTATTGCGTATAAAAGTATGTGTTTGCTATTTTCTATATCAGAATACACAAAATCTTCAAGCATTTCTTTATCCATAGCATCTAGTCTTCTAAATATTGGAGAATTTACTCGTACAATGCTTTTGGGTGATTTATATTTTATTAAATTTTCTTCTATATTTCTTTTTCGAAGTTTCTCTTCTTCTTCTCCATCAAGCAAAAATTTTGCAATTGTTTTTGTTTCATTATATAAGAAAGGCTCTGCTGTTAATTTTGCACTATAATCTTCCATACTCTTACTCCTAACTATCATTCTCAAATATGCTAACATTTTATCATATATTGTAAAAATTATCTACATCTCCGCAAAAAAATAGTAAAAATTAGTGAATATTCTCAAGATTTTTGAATATTTCCTTTATTATTCCTCTAATAAATACACTAACACTATTTTTGTATAACTTAACCAGAAAACAAAAAAGCAAAATACAATGAATTACTATACATTAATATTTTGCTTATCATTTGTTTAATTTTCCAACTCTTCTTCCTCATTTTCAAATTCAACATCATTATCATGTTTTTCCCTATTGCAATGTCTATGTAGCAACTGTGCATTCTCTTTAATTGTTTCTCCTCCTGATACAAACGCCTCTATATGATCAACCTCCGCATCATCTACACTCAATATTTCATTTCCACAATATGAACAAATATAACCTTCATGCCATAACTCTTCTTTAGTCTCATCTGAAAATATTCTTTCAACTCCATAGTCACCTTTTTTTCCAATAATTTGAGAAAGTAATTCATATACTTTCATAATTCTTCCATATACTCTCACTTTTGATCCTGTTGAAGCATATGTATAATCCTGATATTCAATATCATTCATTTTCATTTCTTTTATTTTTTGTCTTATTTGATCAGAATGTACCATAATATCGTGATTATTAAACATTGAAAAAGCAATTATGATTGAATCATATGTAGAACCGCTAAATTTATTCATCATTTTTCTTTTTTCTCTATCATATCCAAAAAACGCATCTTTTCCAAGTACTTGCTTAATAATATCTATATTTGAATTAAATTCTTTTTTTAATTTCTCGATCTCTTCTTTCGAATCATTTTGATGCTTTTCCATATATAAGTTTAAAGTTTTGGCTATTGAACTACTATATTCTTGCCAATTCTTTAATGCAAAGTATCTTAATACCATTTCTTGATAACTTTTTCTTTTATTCTCTGCTCCTATTAGGAATGCTAATGTTTTATTACTCCTTGAAATATCTTCTAGCATATTATTAAAACTACCTCTGTAAATACAATTTCTCAATTCTTGTGGTTTTAGACTTGTTGATCCTTGATTTAATCTTGCAAATATTTCATATTTTAATTCTTGTGATTCTTTCTTTATAACTATTGAATGAATACTTGTATTTTTTATTGTTCTTTGAACTGTTTTATCTAAGTCCATAAATTTTTTTCCATTAAAATCTGTATATTCCTCTAGATTCTTTAAAGTAATTTCATTTTTTAGAAATTTTACAAATGATGTTAATCTTTGTTGACCATCTATTATAGAAAGAGTACCATCACTTTCTTCACAAAGATAAACTGTAGGAATTGGTATTCTTAATAAAACTGATTCAATTAATTTGGATGCCTTTTTCTCATCCATAATATAATCTCTTTGATAATCTGGCTGAGGAATTATATCTCCATCATCAAACATTTCTTTAATTATACTTAAAGGATAATCCTTTGTATCTGTGAATACTTTTTTTGCATCTAATTCTTCCATTTATTTCTCCTTCATTTTTTATTCATTTCACTAGCATTCTATCATATTTTCTCAAATTTGTATATATTTTCCAAAAATTTGCTATCCATCTAACAATCCCTTATCAAATCCTTTCCCCCTCTTTCTTGACATATTTTACATAATATGGTATACTAATAAATGTTCGAGGCAAAAACCTTAACAAAAAATTTAATAAGGAGTTGCAAACTATGTATCAGATTAGTTACAACATGAGCCGGAAAGAACGCTACAAACAGCTGATTTCCGAAATCACCGATGCAAAGAACACTCTTTGCGCAGCTACCACTGAAAAGGACGTCTACAAAGCTTTAAAAGAACTGGCCGTCCGCTTCAAAATGTATGATAACTATGATCTGTTCCTGGACATCATTGAATGGGTTCAGGAAATTCAGAAAGTTATCAATGCTGTCCAGATGCGTGATAAGACTCGTTCTGAGCTGGTTAGCCTGCTCGACGAACTGCTTGCAAAAGCCAACGGTATCGTTGATGAGGAAAACAAGAAAGAGCTTAGCAACAAGCTCAAGACTCTCTTCAACCAGCTGGCTGAGCACTCCGATGAAATCGCCAAGATCATTGATCTCAGCGAAATCTTTGACTAACTAAGTCAAAAAGCAAGGGAGCAAATTTACATTTGCTCCCTTGTTTTTATTTTTTCATTTCATACTCCTTTAATACTTCACCATCAACATCTTTCAATACAATCTTATTATCAACAAGCACAATATAGCTATGAGCAGAATTACATTTTGGAAGAGAAATTGAACCAGGATTTGCAAAAACAAAACCCTCTTTCTCTTGAATAAAACCTTGATGAATATGTCCATAAATCATAACATCAAAATCATCATAAGGAATATTTTCAATATTATATTTATGACCATGTGTAAAATAAAACTTCTTTCCATTAATCTCCATCAAAATATGGTCATTAAACTTAAACTCTGAAATCATTTCATCAACTTCTGCATCACAATTTCCTCTAACAACCAATAATTTATCTTTTAAAGAATTCAAAATTTCTGCCACTTTCATTGGCTTATATTCTTGACTCAACTCATTTCTAGGTCCATGATAATATAAATCACCTAATAATATTATTTTGTCAGGATTTTCTCTTTCATTAATCTCTTTTATTTTTTCTGCATAATATCCTGAACCATGTATATCTGATATAACAACTGCTTTCATATTCTCTACTTCCTTTCCAAAATAATATATCACATTTTTATAAATTAATCCATATTTCACTTGACTTTATTTCTATTAGCTTATAAAATATTTTCAAATAATTTAATATCATAATTAATAAAAAAGGAGGTCACATATGGATAAATATACTGAAATAAGACCTATTGCATTAGGTTTAGCAATAAAAAATAATAAACTACTTGTAGAAGAAAAGTTTGATAAAGTAAAAAATCAAACTTTTTATAGATGTTTAGGTGGTGGTATTGAGTTTCTTGAAAAAAGTTCTGATGCTTTAAAGAGAGAATTTAAAGAAGAAATTAATACAGATATTGTTGTAAAAGATTTTCTTGGTATTTCTGAAAATATATTTACTTTTAATGGAAAAAATGCTCATGAATTAATTTTATTTTATTCAATTGATATTGCAGATAGTGATTACAAAGATGAATATAATATTATAGACAGAGGTGGCGAATTTTCTGCAAAATGGATTGATATTGATGATTTTAAAAATAAATCAAAAATATTATATCCTGAAGAAGTTTTTAAATATCTTTAAAACGAATAAAGCTTCATAATCGCTATTTGTTACAAAATCTTAATTTTCAAGTATAAGTAACAAATCACCCCAAGCTAACAATTATAACCTTAATAGGACGTTACATGAGAACTTTCCTATATATTAAAATGAGATGGATATAAATGAACTATTCACTTATCTTCATCTCATTTTTTATTTTAATCAATATAATTTTTCAAGATATCATAAACTTTTTGAGTTGGAAGTCCAACAATGCTAGTATAATTTCCATCAATTTTGTCAACAAATACACAAAATTCATTTTGAATACCATATGCTCCTGCTTTGTCCATTGCTTTTCCTGAATCAACCCATTTTTCTATTTCTTGTTCTGACATTTCTTTTAAGAATACTTTTACTTCATCAAATGTTTTATATTCTTTGTATACACCATCTTTTTCAATTAAAATGCTTAGTCCTGTGATTACACTATGTGTTCTATCTCCTTCTAAAAGTTCTTTTATCATTTGAATTGCATTTTCTCTACTTTTTGGTTTTCCATATATATTACCTTTTTTGGTTACAATTGTGTCTGAACCAATTACTATTCTGTTTCCTGATGTTTTTTCGAATACATCTTTTGCTTTTATATATGCTAGTCTTTCAGTTTGTTGTTCTGGAGTTAATCCTTCTTTTAAACTTTCATCTACACCACTTACTATAATTTCAAATTCTGGTGTTATTAAACTTAATAGTTCTTTTCTTCTCGGAGAGCCTGAGGCTAATATTATTTTCATTTCTATATCATTCCTTTTTATATTTACAAAATCGTTCTAATTCTTTTTTTCAAAATCTATATTCTTAAATTCCTATTCTAGTTCTTTTTTGTCAAAGTCGTCATACTCTAAATCTGCAAATTCTATATTTTCAATGTTTTCTACTTTATTGTTTTCATTTAAAACTAGTTTGAATACTTCTGGTGAATTTAGTTTTTGGTTAAATATTGTTTTTCCATTAAAACTAATCTCTAATTTGTGCTTGTTATTAACATTATTTAATTTACACCATTTTAATAATAAAAATGTTATTGCATATCCGTGTGAAAATATTGCTATTCTTTTTCCTTTATTTGCTTCTATAACTTCTTGTAATGCTTCATACATTCTATTTCTAACATCTGCTTGGCTTTCTCCTCCAATTGTTTTGTAATTTTCATCTTCATATTGTCTTACATACCAATCTGTTACTTCTCCATCATTGGGTAATCCAACTCTTCTTTCATCAAATCTTTCATCTATATTTGCTTTTAAATTTTGTTTTTCTAATAAATATTTTGCTGTTTGTAATGTTCTTACACAATTACTTGTATATACTACATCTATATCTTGTAGTTCTTCTTCATTACTTAAGATTTCTGCTCTTTTTTCTCCTGTTACACTTAATACTATTTTTTCATTTTTTAATAAAGCGTTTTGAGTAGTTTTATAACTTTCTATCATTTCTTTGTTATTGAATCTTACAGAATGTCTTATTAAATATACTATTGTTTTCATTGTTTATATCCTTTTCTTACTTTTTTTGTTTCAATTATAGCATATTCATTAGTTTATAGCAACTCCATTTACATATAATTTATATCCATTAAAATCAATATTACTAAATGTTGTGTCATCATCTTCTAATGATGTAATGTAAGAATCTTCTGTTAATTTTATTTTTAATGTTGCGTTTTCATTTGATGTTGTTGATGAATATTCTACACTTTCTTTAGCAAGCTTTATTATAAATCCACTTGCAATACATACTATAATTATAATTGTTATCATAATTATATTTTTTACTTTTCTACTCATATTTTTATCCTCCTAATATTATTTGCGAGTCTTATTTCTTACTTTCTAAATGTATTTTAGTTTTAAAAGATTAAATAAATATTAAATATAAA
>ENA-ORPH01001257-ORPH01001257.1-human-gut-metagenome-genome-assembly--contig:-NODE-1257-length-24988-cov-36.663859_pt1 | contig 24988 bp, 21 predicted proteins | sample MGYA00242142_ERZ509074 | MGnify/ENA primary metagenome ERZ509074 (study PRJEB26280, sample SAMEA2338724) | human gut metagenome | biome: human gut; feature: human-associated habitat; material: faeces...
AATACCGACCTCCATAGTTAGATTTTTTAGGTCTAACTTTTGGGGGTCGGGTCATCTCAAAGAGTGCTTTTTGTTTTTTAAATAAACAGTCCGTTGCTCAACCGAAACTCTGTTAACCCATAAATTATCCGACTTTTAATAAAAAATCTTTTATTTTCCGTACTGAAATATTTTGGCATTTTTTACGCTTATCAAAATATGGGACGGTGCAAAAATAAGTGTTGCAATAATAAGCGGTACACTGAAAATCATTATACCGCAAAAAATAAAAAGTACGGACGGAATAACCGATAATGCAATTGCTCTGAAAAGGCAGTTCTTTCTAAAAAACAATATCCACACAAAGCAATACGCAGCCACAAGCATTGCACATACTATTATATATACGATTAATGCGTTTTCAAACCAAAATCCAATGTAAGTATATGGTATGTTAAATATCATTAGGACAAAACAACCAAATCTGCCGATTTGCTCAAGTGTTTCCACAATTTTGTTATGCCATAGATTTTCAAATCCGTTTTGTATTTTTATGGCAAATACTATATTCGGTATCATTATTACGGCAATTATTATTAAGCCGTATATGTTAAACCAACCCATTATAATTTCACTCGTTTCTAATGTAAAATTACATGCTTTTTTCTTAAAAATTTTTTCGCTCGGTTCGTCAGAATAATGTCAAAAATTTCAGCTTGAATTTTTATCTTTGCACTTTGCCAAATACAACATATGGTGTTCATAAGCAGACACAAGTTCTTTATCTTCCATTCGCCGATTTCCTTTCCTTTTTGAATTTGCCTTTAACCCTTACATTTCAAAATTTTTCGCTTAAATTTTTTGTTGAAAATTATACCTTGACACAAGATTTATACTATTTGTAATCAAATTCTTTCCACATTCAAGTATTAACACCTATGTTGAAAACTCCTGCGTTAATTGTTGAAATGTTACATTTCTGTAAAAGATTGGGGGTTACTTGTAAAAGGGCTGTAGTTTTGACAGTCGTTTAACATAGCTTTTCACACTTTCCACATAGTTTTCAACATTTATGTTAAAAGATGTGCTAAATACAAATTGTATAAATTAATAATTCTTACTGTTCTTTCTTTTATCAAGATAATTTTGCAAAATTATCGTTGCGGCAACTTCGTCTACCACATTTTTCCTTTTTTTGCCTCTTGTATTTGTATCGTTTAAAAAGTTGTGGGCTGTAATGGTAGTACCTCTTTCGTCCTGCAAATCCACCTGCAACCCTGTTTCGTTGTGTAAACGCTCCGCAAAGGCTCTTGCGTTCTGCGCACTCTCGCCCTCACTGCCGTCCATATTTTTAGGAAGACCCACAACCACGATTTCAGCCTTTAAATTCACAACGGTTTCTTTCACTTTTTTAAAAAGTTTTTCGGGTGATTTTTCAAAAATCACCGTATGCGGCGACGCTAAAAACTCTGTCTTATCGCAAACCGCTATACCTGTTCTTGCTTTGCCCAAATCAACTGCCGCTATTATCATATTAACATCCTTTCAAAAACAGGGAACCCTGCCGAGTTCCCCTTTTCATATTATCGTGACGGTCTTTTTACATCTGATGCAACACTGAATACATCACTTGATTTGCCAAGCACTACAAGGTGGTCGTTTTCATCAAAGACATAATCGCCGCCAAGGTTCAGATTAAGTTCATTATCATTTTTTACCGCAATAATATTAATCTTATGTTTACGGCGAACATCAACATCCATTACCTTTTTTCCAACCCACGATGATACCACGGGAATTTCAAAGATAGAATACTCCGAAGTGAGTTCAATATAATCAAAAATATTGTCTGCATTGTATCTTACCGCAAGGTTTTCGGCAATCTCTTTGTCGGGATATACAACCTCGTCAGCGCCTATTTTCTTTAAAAATTCAACCTGTCTTGCCCTTTTAGCCTTTGCAATTACATACTTTGCACCGAGTTCCTTTAAAATGGAAGTAATTTCGAGGGAGGCATAAAAATCCTCACCGATTGTCACAAAGCAATAATCAAAAGTATTAACTCCTATAGATTTCAAAATTCCGTCTGCCGAGCAGTCACCGCAAAAAGCGTCGTTGAATTCAGGTGAAAGCTCCTGTATGAGTTCCTCGTCCTTGTCTGCAATCATTACTTCATTGCCGAGGTCCTGCATTTTTCGTGCAAGATAAATTCCAATTGTTCCCATTCCGATTACAAGTACCGACTTCATAAATGTTTCTCCTTAACCGATTAATATCTGTTCTGTAGGGCGCTTTACAGGTGCTTCGGGTTTTCTTTGTCCAAACACAAGCACAAGCGAAAGTCCGCCGATTCGTCCGCCATACATCATTATCATTAATATTATTTTTGAAATTACCGAGATTTGGTTTGTTATGCCTTTTGACACTCCTACAGTGCCTGCCGCCGAGGCGGTTTCAAACAATACCTGCGACATACCCAATCCCTCTACGCTGCAAATTATCATTGACGAAAGCATAACCGCAAAGAGATAAATCAAAATAATTACCGCCGACTGCTTAACCACATCAGACACAATTCTGCGCTTAAAAGTGTTTATATCGTCACCGCCTTTCGCCATTGCAAATACCGCAATCACAACCACCGCTATTGTAGTTGTTTTCAGGCCGCCCGCCGTTGAACCCGGGCTACCGCCTATAAGCATAAGAATAAGCGAAAGCAATGTGCCGGAATCCGAGAGATTTGAAAGGTCAATTGTATTAAAACCTGCCGTTCTCGTGGTTACCGACATAAACATAGCGTTTACAATTTTTTGCGGAACAGTCTTGTCGGCAAGTTCGCCGTTGTATTCAAAAATAAAAAAGCCAAGTCCGCCTGCGACAAGCAAAATTGCCGTTGTAACAAGAACTATTTTAGTATGAAGCAAATATTTAGAAAAATGAAATTTATTTTTTAAAATGTCATTCCACACAATAAAGCCGATACCGCCGATTACAATAAGCGACATTATAATTATGTTTACATAGTAATCATTTGTATAGTAAGTCAGCGAAGAATACGGTTGGCGAAATCCCATAAGGTCAAAGCCTGCGTTGCAAAAAGCAGAAATAGCGTGGAAACAACTGTAGTATATTCCTTTCAGCATACCCATTTGCGGACAAAAGCGAAAAGCAAGTAATACAGCACCTATCCCCTCAAAAATAAAAGTACCTCCGACTATTTTCTTAACGAGTTTTAAAGTACCGTCAATTTGAGTATTGCCCGATGACTGCATCATCATTTTGCGTTCACGCATATTAATCTTTTTGCGCAAAAATATTGAAATCATTGTTATTATCGTCATAAGACCAAGACCGCCTATCTGAATCATTGTCAGAATAACAATCTGTCCGAAAACAGTCCAATGAGTAAATGTATCAAATACAACCAATCCCGTAACACAGGTTGCGCTTACCGATGTGAAAAGTGAATCAATAAAATTCGTCCATTCCCCCGTCTTTGAGGAAATCGGCAGGCACAAAAGGAAAGTTCCCAACAAAATTACAGGAATAAAGCTCAACGCTATAAATCTCGTGTAGCCGAGCTTTGATATTAACTTGCTTATCATTAAGCATTCACCGCCTTAAATTCTATTGTATCATATTATGTAACAATTCACAACAAAAAAATGCTCCTGCAAGCATTTTGCAGGAGCATAAATTTTAATATTGACTTTTAAGAAGCAATATGAAGAACTATGGTTACTATTCGTACTACAAAAAGTGCGGCTGCAACCCACATAACAGGGTGAATCTGCTTGATTTTACCTGTAACAATCTTGAGGATAACCCAAGAAATAATACCGAACATAATACCTGTTGCAATTGAATATGCAAACGGCATCATAATGATTGCAAGGAAACCGCCAACTGTGTCGGCAATGTCAGACTCAAAGTCCATTTGAGTAATGTTCTTAAGCATTAAAAGTCCAACGAACACAAGAGCAGGAGCTGTTGCAAATGACGGAATTGCAAGGAAAATCGGGTAGAAAGGAATTGCAAGAAGGAAGAGAATACCTGAGGTCATAGCTGTAAGACCTGTTCTGCCGCCCTCGGCAACACCTGTTGTTGACTCAACATAAGAAGTTACGGTTGATGTACCAAGACAAGCACCTACGCAAGTACCTACGGCGTCAGCCATTAAAGCCTTACCTACTCTTGGAAGCTCGCCTTTTTCGTTGAGAAGGTTACCCTGCTGTGCAACACCGATAAGTGTACCTACTGTATCGAAAAGGTCAACAAAGAGGAATGCAAATACAATAACTGCAAAGTTTACTACATTCTGTGCTACATAAGTAAAATCGAACTTAAATAAAGTTTCTGTTGCCATATTCTGAACAGGAGCAAATATTGCATAGTTTGAGAAATCAGGAATAAGTGAAGTGCCCTGATACCAACCGCAAAGCTGTGCAATAATGCCGAAAATGTAAGTAACAATGATGCCGATAAGGATTGAACCCTTAACCTTGAAGTGCCACAAAGCGGCTACAATAAGAAGACCTACAATTGCAAGAACTACATTTGCGGAACCTAAGTCACCGAGTGTTACAAGTGTTGATGACTGAACAGCTGTGCCGTCATAGTAAGCATCGGAAACGATAACGCCTGCACCCTTTAAACCTACAATTGTAATGAAAAGACCGATACCTGCCGAAATACCGAGTTTTAAGTTCTTAGGTACTTTATTAACAAGTGTTTCACGGAATTTGAAAAGTGAAAGGATAATAAAGATAATACCTTCAACAAGGATTGCTGTAAGAGCAACCTGCCATGGATTTGTAATACCCTGTGATGCAAGCTGAGGAACTACTGTGTATGCAAAGTAAGCATTAAGTCCCATACCGGAAGCAAGAGCAACAGGATAGTTTGCAAAAAATGCCATAAAAAGTGTAGCAAATGCTGCCGATACTGCTGTTGCAGCAAAAACCGCACTTGAGTCCATTCCGGCAGCGCCAAGCATACTTGGGTTTACGGCAAGTATGTAAGCCATTGCAAGGAATGTGGTAACGCCGGCAACAACTTCTGTTTTTACCGCGGTACCGTTTTCTTTGAGTTTAAATAGTTTTTCCACTTAGAAAACCCCTTCATTAAATTTTTTATACAAAAGCCAAAAGGCTATTGTTTACCGCATTAATACTAAAAGTATGACACCTTTCGAGCAAAAAGTCAATGCTTTTTCGATTGGAAAAATTTTTTTGTAGGATACTATAAAATATTCCGTTAATTTTTTAACATTAATACAATAACATATTAATATGATAATTTAATATACTGTATTTCACAAAAATTTTTATTAGATTATGGGTAGAAAAATACTTAACCCAAACTTTTATAATTACTCGGCGAAATATTTTGCTAAACCATAATTACCTAAGCTTTCAAAAACAACCGACAACAAAAAATTCCGACCCTTGCAGATCGGAATTTTTTATCTGTTTAATTTTTAATGTTAATTATTCTTTATTGTCGGCAATAAGCTGTTGAAGCAAAGTAACATCCTGAACATCAAGCTTACCGTCTTTATTCAAATCAACGCTCTCAAAAACATCCTTATTACTCTCATCAATCAAAGGTAATTCATCTGTGTTTTTGTTTCCTGCAATATGTCTTTGTAAATATGTAACATCATTTATATCTACAATTTCGTTTTCGTCTGCATCACCTGTGATAATTTTTTTAATAAGTTCAATAAAATTAATTTCATTTTCCTTGGCATAATTTTCAGCAACAGAATTTTTGTAACCCATAATTGTGAGATTTTTACAACCGTCAAAAGCACTTTCCAAAATACTTGTAACACTATTCGGAATTGTTATAGTTTCTAAAGCCGAGCAATTTTCAAAGGCTCTGTAACCGATTTTTTTTACGCTGTTCGGAATTACTAAACTTACCAAACTTTTACAATCGGTGAAAGCATAGTCACCGATATTGGTTACCTTTTCAGGAATCGTTATATTGATTAAACTTTTGCAACCGTTAAAAGTTGATTCTTTAATACTTTTTACACCGTTTGGAATATTAATATTTTTTAAGTTTTCACAACCGTAAAACGCATACTCACCAATATTTGTAACACCATCAGGGATTGCAATATTCTCCAAGTTTGTACAATCGCTAAAAGTACCGTAAGAAATATCTGTAATACTGTCAGGAATTATTATATTTTTTAGACTTGAGCAATGACCAAATATATTTTCTCCAATAGTTGTAACACTATTCGGAATTACAACATTATCTATACTCGTGCAATACACAAAAGCAGAATCGTCTATAGCTGTAACACTGTCGGGAATTAAAATATTATCTATGTTTGTGCAATTTTGAAATGCTCTTTTGCCAATATATTTTACACTGTTAGGAATTGTGACATTTGTTAAATTACTGCAATCATAGAAAGCACTGTTACCAATTGAAATTGTACCAAAAGGAATTTCTATACTTGTATTTTCAGGCATAACACCTTTATAACCGTACAATACTTTGCCTGCCAATACCATACCATCTGACTGATTATTGTACCATGCTGTACCTAAAAAAGCCTCTTTACCTATGTTTGTTATGTTATTTGGAATTGTAATTTCTGATAAATTTTCACAATTGCAAAAAGCGGCATCACCAATAATTATCACATTATCGGGAATTACAATATTTTTTAATCTTGAACAGCCCTCAAATGCATTGTTGCCAATACTTGTCACACTTTCGGGAAGTGTTATATCGGTTAAACCGTAGCAATCGTAAAATGCCTTATCACCAATATCTGTTAAACCATTTGAAAATGTTATATCTCTTAAACTAGAACAGCTACCAAAAGCATATTCCCCAATCTTTTTTAAGCTGCTTGGAATTGTTACTTTTGTTAGACCTAAATAGCCACAAAAAGCATTTTTGCTTATGGAAACTGTACCGTCAGGGATTACAATATTTGTGTTACCATACATTATACCTTTATAAGCATACAACACTTTACCTAAAAACACCATACCGTCAGGCTGATTTTCATACCAAGCAGTACCCGAGAAAGCAGCATTTCCGATATTTGTTACACTGTCGGGAATTGTTATTTTTTCTAAGTTTTTATTTTCATAAAAAGCTTCATCGCCGATACTTGTGACTTTTTTTCCGTCAATCGTATTCGGAATAATTACTTCCGATGCATCACCCATATAAGTCTTGATTTCTACGGTACCGTCATCAAGTATTATATACATATAATCATCGTTTTTTAAATCCTCTGAAACAGCGGTTACTTCTCCGTCCAATGTTTTTGCACTAACCGTAACAGCAGAAAACACACTTGCCACCATAAGCGCAGACAATATTATTGCAGTGAATCTTTTGGCATTTTTCATTAAAATCATTCCTCTTTTCTTATGTAAAATTTTTAGGTTCTATTTTTATGTTAGGGAAATATTTTAAATTACTTAGCTAAGTATTATGCTAAACCGTAATTTACCATTATTAATAATAAACCTCTTTAAGTAAAACATTTATTAAAATATATTCTATCATTAGCAAAATATTTTGTCAATATGAAACAAAATTGTTTATTGTTATCTGGTATATTTGTTAATTTTCTTCACTTGTTTTACAATAAAAATTCCGACCCTTGCAGATCGGAATTTTTTATCTGTTTAATTTTCAGTAAAATTATTCGTCTTTGCCGCAGCACTTCTTATATTTTTTGCCGCTGCCGCATGGGCAAGGATCGTTTCTGCCGACTTTTTTGCCTTTACGGATAGTTTTGTTGGCTGTGTCTGTACCGTCACCCGAAGTTTCTGTAGGCTGAGCAACCTGCTCACGCTTTAAAGCAATTTCAATCGGGCTTTCTTTCGGCTCTTCATCTTCGCCGTTATTTAAAACTACCTGATGTGCAGCCTGTGCCTGCTTTAATGCCATACGCTTTGCAGCCTCGATAGCGTCCTGACGCTTTTTAACCTCATATACCTTTTTAGGCATAATGAGCATCATCTTAACTGTATCTTCTCTGATGCTTTCAATCATCTCGTCGAACATATCAAAGCCTTCAATACGGTACTCTACTACAGGGTCATGCTGACCGTATGAACGGAGTCTGATACCTGACTTAAGCTGATCCATATTATCAATGTGATCCATCCAGTGTGTATCAACATTCTTGAGGAGATATACACGCTCCATTTCACGGATAGTTTCGGTCGGCAAAAGCTCCTCGTTTTCTTTATAGATAGCTTTTGCATCTTCGATAAGCATATTCTTAATGTCTTCGGCTTCCATATCCTCAAGGTCTTCGAGGTCAAAGTCGTAACGACTCTCGTCCTGAATAAGCCAATCCTTATAATAATCCTTAAGGCTCTGGAGATTCCAATGCTCACGAGGGCCGTCCGGGAGATACTGCTTAACGCTTGTGTCAATTGTATCTTCAATCATCTTATAGATAGTATCGTGTAAATCCTCACCGTTAAGAACCTGATCACGCTGACCGTAGATAATTTCTCTCTGCTTGTTAAGAACATCGTCGTACTGGAGTACATCTTTACGAATACCGAAGTTACGGAGTTCGATTTTCTCCTGTGAGCTGTCAATGATATTTGAAATCAACTTAGCGTCAATCGGCATATCATCTTCAACATTAAGGCGCTCCATAACCATCTTCATTCTGTCACCGCCGAATAAACGCATAAGATCGTCTTCTGTAGAAAGGAAGAACTTACTTACACCCGGGTCGCCCTGACGACCTGCACGGCCCTTAAGCTGGTTATCAATTCGTCTTGATTCGTGGCGCTCTGTACCGATAATGTAAAGGCCGCCTGCTTCTCTTACCTTTTCAGCTTCTTCTTTGATTTCTTCTTTATATTTTGAGTTAAGCTCATCAAATGTCTTTCTTGCATTGAGGATTTCCTCGTTATCTGTTTCTGCGTGACCTGTTGACTCTTCAATAAGTTCATCTGTAAAGCCCTGCTTACGCATAGATGCTTTAGCCATAAATTCAGCGTTACCGCCAAGGATAATATCGGTACCACGGCCTGCCATATTTGTTGCGATTGTAACCGCACCGAGCTTACCTGCCTGTGCTACGATTTCAGCCTCTTTTTCGTGCTGTTTGGCGTTGAGCACATTGTGCTTGATGCCACGCTTTTTAAGCATTTTTGAAAGCTCTTCCGACTTTTCGATAGAAATTGTACCGACAAGTACAGGCTGACCCTTTTCGTGAGCCTCTACAACCTGGTCGATTACATTCTTAAACTTGCCTTTTTCTGTCTTGAATACGGAGTCCGGAAGATCTATACGCTGAACAGGCTTGTTTGTAGGAATTTCAACAACATCAAGTTTGTAAATTTCCTGGAACTCCTCTGCCTCTGTCTGAGCAGTACCTGTCATACCTGAAAGCTTTTTGTAAAGACGGAAGTAGTTTTGGAATGTGATTGTAGCAAGAGTTTTGCTTTCGTTCTGAATCTTTACGCCCTCTTTTGCTTCAATTGCCTGGTGCAAGCCCTCGTTAAAGCGTCTGCCGTACATAAAACGACCTGTAAATTCATCAACAATGATAACTTCGCCGTCTTTAACAACATAGTCAACATCAAGTTTCATAATACCGTGAGCCTTGATAGCCTGGTTTACATGGTGCTGAATTGTAAGGTTTTCCGGGTCTGTAAGGTTTTCAATGCCGAAAAATTCTTCGGCTTTCTTAACACCGTTCTGTGTAAGTGTAGCTGTTTTCTGCTTTTCGTCTACAACATAGTCGATGTCGTTTTCTGCGTAGTAATCCTCCATATCTTCTTTGGAGTCAAGCTCTTCAAAGCGCTGAACCTTTAAAGTTCTGGCAAACTTATCTGCCTTTGCATACAAATCTGTTGACTTGTCGCCCTTACCTGAAATAATAAGAGGTGTTCTTGCCTCATCAATAAGGATTGAGTCAACCTCGTCGACAATTGCGTAAGCGTGGCCACGCTGTACTTTCTGCTCCTTGTAAACAACCATATTATCACGGAGGTAGTCAAATCCGAGTTCGTTGTTTGTACCGTATGTAATATCAGCTTCGTATGCCTTTTTTCTGCCCTCGTTGTCAAGTGAATGAACAATAAGACCTGTGGTAAGTCCGAGGTATCTGTAAAGTTTGCCCATCCATTCGGAGTCACGGCGTGCAAGATAATCGTTGACTGTTACGATATGTACACCCTCGCCTGTAAGACCGTTAAGGTATGCAGGAAGTGTAGCAACCAAAGTTTTACCTTCACCTGTTTTCATTTCGGCAATTCTGCCCTGATGAAGTACGATACCACCTATAATCTGTACCGGATAATGTTTCATACCAAGTACACGCCAAGCACCCTCTCGGCATACAGCAAAGGCATCCGGTAAGATGTCATCTGTAGTTTCGCCGTTTGCAAGACGCTCTTTGAGAACAGCTGTCTGATTTTTGAGTTCGCTTTCGCTCATAGCCGCATACTTGTCCTCAAGTGCAAGCACCTTATCGCAAATCGGCTGAATTCGCTTTAATTCTTTTTTACTGTAATTGCCAAACAAGGCTTTGAGAATATTCATATATAAATGTCCTTTCGGTATAAATTCTTTTTACTGTACGGCAGCTGCACCGAGTGATTTTGCTGCCTGTATCATAGCTGCCTCAACAACAGGGCCCGCATAGGTAAAGCCAAAACCCGAGTCTTCCACAACGCAGGCAAATGCAAGAGGGCAATCCTCGTCCTTTGCATAACCTACCATCCAACCGTTAGGGCCTTTGCCCTCGCCGACCTCGGCAGTACCTGTCTTTGCGCATACTGTAAGTCCGCCAAACAGATCATCGCCGTAGTAATCGGTCATTGTAAAGCGCATCATATCGTCAAGCGCTTCTGCCGTGCTGCTGCTGAAAAGTTCGTTTGTACTGTCCGAGCCGCCCAATCCGAGCACACCCAGAATTGAACCGTCCTTTATCATATACGGTTCTTTTGTTTTGCCGCCGTTTGCGATTGCTCCGCAAATAACAGCCATTTGCATTGGGTTTACTTTGTCATTGTACTGACCGACGCCCGACCAGCCGAGCTGGTTTGTGTTTGCATCACTTACATCGTAATTTCCCTTTGCGGTTTCGTTGTCATCCACCTTAAAGCTGCTGTTTATGCCGGCTTTATTTGCGGTGGCAGTCATTTTTTCTTCGCCGAGTTCAACCGCAAGTTCCGCATAAACAATATTGCAGGAATGTGACATTGCCTCTTTAAAGTTTATGTAACCGTGCGGTTCAACACAGGTTACATCACTTCCGCCGATATCTTCCTTACCAGAACAATACCATGTACGGTCGTAGATGTCGGGAAGATTTTCAATAGCGCAGGCAGAAGTAATTATCTTAAAAATCGAACCGGGCGCATAGGTTGAAGAAATAGTATTGTCAAGATACACACCCTCGTAGTCTTTTTCGTTTTCCTCGGTAATTTCGGGAGGCGCTTCCGGATCGTAAGCCTTTGTACTTACGGAACAGATGACCTCACCTGTTTTGTAGTTATATACAACGCAAGCACCGTCTTTGCCGTAGCCTGACAATACATCATAAGCCGCTGCGCAGGTGTCTGCATCTACCGTAAGATTAATGTCATTGCCCTTTCTTAGAGAATCGGGCATATTCAGTCCCCAAATAAGATTATATCCGATAAGCTGGGAACGGTATCTGCTCTGTAAAGCAGTAGAAATATTAGAAGAATTGTCGCCTATTGTGTGCAAAAGCGAAGTTCTGACGCTTTGGTTTTCATTATAAACTCTTTTTCCGTCAACACTTTGAGCAAGAATATTGCCGTTGCGGTCATAAATTGTACCTGCCTTTGCAAGTCCGTCGGTTCCTGCGATGTGGTAGTTATAGTGCTGATCTACCCAATCGCCCGAATTTGCAACGAGCTTGTAGGCAAAAAAGCCCATACCGCCGATAAAGGCTACCGTAACCGCAAATATAAGCGTACTTCTCCGTAATACTCTTTTCATTCAAACACCGTCCTTTCTCTGATTTATTCAGAGGGTACTGCAAAGCAATACCTCATTCGGTTTTGTAAGATTATTTTTTCACCGCATATGTTCTTTCGTCTGCCGCCTTGATAAATGCAATAAGTCCCCAACAGGAAAGCACACTTGAACCGCCACAGCTGATGAATGGGAATGTTACACCTGTAAGCGGAAGAATATCGGTTGCGCCAAAAACATTGAGTGAAAGCTGTATTACAAGCAAACCCGCAGCACAGCAGGCAGAAATAGAATAGAATGTACTTCTGCTTCTTGTTGTGATTGCTCTTGCATAGATAACAAGGCAAGCTACCGCAACGGCGAGAGTAATTGCAACAATTACACCCATTTCTTCGGAAACCAAGCCAAAGACGAGGTCGCTCTCCGACGCTCCGACGCCCTTTAAAAAGCCGTTGCCTATGCCGACGCCGAAAAGTCCGCCGCTTGCTATATATGTAAGCACATGAGTTTGCTGATAACCTAAGTCATTTGCGTATTCCCACGCATGTCCCCAAGCCTTAAAACGGTCGAGGACATAAGATTTAAAGCGCAACACAATAGACACACCGAATACAGCCGCCACAATGGCAAGAATTACTGTTTTAAAGTCGCCCGAACGCATAAATGAGATTAAAAGGAATGTCATAAAGAATATGAGCGCTGTACCGAAGTCACCCATTAATGCAAGCAATCCTACACAAACAGCCGAGAATATAATAAACTCAAACAAATTCTTTTTTGTCTGTAATCTGTCAAGTGTGTTTGCACCTATAAATATGTATATGATTTTTACTATTTCGGACGGCTGAAGAGAAATACCGCCAATGCTGATCCAGTTAGCCGCACCGTAAGTTATTTTGCCGAATACTATACTCACACCGAGCAGTCCTACTGCGGCAATCATAAGTCCGTATCTTAATTTTGTTGACGAAGTTCTGTCCGGGTCCTCAATAAACTTAATTATTACGCAGAACAGCGCCATTCCCACAACTGCGGCAATAAGCTGTACATAAGCCGACCGCTCTACCTGCCGCACAAGCAACATTACACCCACGCCCGTCAAAAACAGCGCAAGGCTTTCAAGTTCAAAACTCACCCTTTTAAGTACCTTTGAAGAAACAAAGAAAAATGTCCATTCTGCCACTGCAAGGCATCCGAAAAGTACGAGCGGTGAATACTTGTTGGTACCGTCCTGCCAAAATACCGCCTCTACGCACATAAAGAAATGGAAAAGCGTGATTAAAAGCATAAGCTTCCACGACTTCATTGCAGGCTTGTTGTTGGCTTTCTTAAAAAACCAACTGTAACGGAGATTTTCGTCATAATCTTCGCCACGCAAAAACTGAAACTGCGAATTGCCCACACTGATAACATCGTCAATAAGCACTCTGGTTCTGCCCACAGCTTCTTCGCCGTTTACATATGTACCGCCTTTTGAACCCGTATCGCAGATATACCAGCCGCTGGCTCTTCTCAAAAGAACACAGTGATTTCTTGAAACGGCAGGGTCATCAACGACAATGTCGCTTGCCCTGCTTCTGCCGATTGAATTTTCCCAGAAAATAACAGGAAGTTTAAGTCCTGTAACTGTATTGTAAAGTGTAACAAGAGGCTTTTCGGGCCTTCTGCGACGACGCATTGCAGCATAGCACTGATATACAATTATAATAGCATATACCGGCATTAATATTCTTAACGCAACAATGGCTAAATCGTAAATTACCGTCATATCAAGCACAGGCATCCTCCTTGTAATCATAGCTAAAGTTATACATTTATCATAATACCGCATTTTGGTAAAAAAGTCAATAAAAAAAGGCGGTTGACCCCTCAACCGCACAATATTATTTATCAAAAGCTATTATTTGCTTATTAATACCCGTAAATAATTGTCATAATCAGCATTATTACAGGCTGATGCAAAAGATATATTATAAGACTGTATCTTCCTATTACATTTAATATGGGAATTTTAAAATAAAAATATTTCTCCCATTTTATTTTCTTTATTATACGCCATAAAAATATTCCGAACACAAACATAAACAGCCACGGAATTATCGAAAAATAGTCGCTTGAAACAAAATCATACGAACGAAAGCCCAAAAATGACAGATATTTATATTCGTACAAAAAAGACGGCAGTTCAATAATCGGTATTCCCAAAAAACCTATGTAACCTGTCGGAACTCCGTATGTAACGGCATAAAGCATAAAGCTCAAAATTGCACCCACTACAGCAGGAATTGCATTAAATAAGTCTTTCAGTGCCGAACATATAAGCATTGAAATACCCAATAAATTCAGTATTCCGAACCAAACAACCTGACTCGGTATAGCTATTGCAGTAACTGTTGTAACAACAAAACCGCATAAGCTCACTATTATTCCATTTCTGACCGTATGATTTGAAAAATTAAAAGACACTCCCGAAATAATAATAAACGATACACAAATAAAGCGTTCCCATACGGCAAAAAATGAATTTGTAAAAGCAGAACCGTCGCCGTATATTATAAAAATATCATACAATGCGTGAAACACAACCATATTAATAACGGCAAAGCCACGGATTGAATCAATTAAGTCATATCGTTTTTTACTTTTCAGAGTGTCCTTGTTCATTCGCAAATTCCTTACTTATCCTGTTTCATTCTGCGGTTAAACAGCAATACAGCACAAGCAAAAATTACTGCGGCATATCCGAATACCCAAAGTAATTCGGGTATTATCTGCGAATAATTGCCCTCAAGCGTTGCCCTTAAAGCATTTACGCAATGAATAAACGGCAAAAATCCTGCGATTTTTTCAAATGCACCGCCAACAAGCGAGATGTCAAACCATATATTTGAAAGCCATGCCGACAGGTTTGTGAGTACCGCACCGCATATTATACCTACCATTTTATCACTAAATGCCGTACCGCACAATAGCCCTATTGAAATATATAAAAAAGCAGGAACAATACTTACAACCGCCGCAAGCAAAATATTTGCCGAAAAAGATAAACCGAAAATCAGCGCAAACAAACAGGTAACAAGTGTTTGCAATAAAGCCATAGGAATGAGCGGTACTGTATAACCGAGTATGTAGTCGCTCGGCTTAAGGGGCGAAGCGTAAAGTCTGATAATAAAAGCCGTGAATCTGTCTTTTGAAACCAAAAGCGCAGAAAAAAGCGACAAAAACACAAGTCCGAATGCGCTTATTCCGCCCGTAAGATTTTTAATTTCAAACAAGATCATATGTGCCTCTTTCGGAATACTTGAGTTAATTACCGACAACAAAACAAGCAATACAATAGGAAAAGCAATACCGAAAATTGATGTTAAAACATCTCTCTGCAATTCCTTTGCATTTCTTGACGCAAAAGCTAAAGTTTTCATAATCATTTACCCTCTTCCGCAATTTTTACAAAAGCGTCTTCAAAAGATGTGGCATTAACGCTGTTTTTAAGTTCGTCAGCCGTACCCTCAGCCACAAGATTTCCCTTTACCATAATACCTATGCGGTCTGACAGCGACTCCGCCTCTTCGAGATAGTGAGTTGTAAGGATTACCGTAATCTTGCCTTTTAAAGCGCTGATTTTATTCCACAATTCTCTTCTTGCCAAAACATCAAGTCCCAAAGTCGGCTCGTCAAGAAATAAAATTTCAGGGTCGCTTATAAGCGCCATTGCAATGCTCAATCTTCTTTGCCAGCCGCCCGATAAAGTTTTTGCCTTTGACTTTGCAACTTCCGCAAGTTCAAAATCATCTATCATATTCTGCGCTTTCTGCACCGCCGTTTCTTTTTCAAAGCCGTATATTTCAGCTATCAGCTCAAGATTTTCTCTTACGGTCAGATTTGGCGCAACTGCGGTTTCCTGCGGTGATACATTAATAATTCTCTTAACATCTTCGCTGTCATTTACAATGCTGTATCCGTTAAGCACAGCGTCACCGCTTGTCGGCTTAATCAGACACGAAAGCATTTTTATTGTTGTCGACTTGCCCGCACCGTTTACGCCGAGCAACCCGTAAATTTCGCCTTTATTTATAGAAAGATTAATTGAATTTACCGCAACTTTATCTTTGTATTTTTTTGTAAGATTTTCAGTTTTTATCGCTAACATAAATAAAACCTCATTCCTCAAACACAAAATCACTTGCAATAGAACGGCTTACCTTGCCTATTCCCAAGCCACGCTTTATATCCCCGACAACGAGCAGTTTATCTCCGGGTTTAATGTCAAAAACATCTCTTGCGTGTTTAGGAATAACTATCTGACCACGCTCGCCTACTTTTACAATGCCGAAAACATATTTTCCGTCCTCCGAATTTGTCGATTCCTCTTCAACGGATATTTTATCGTGTACAAGCTCATCGAGCGATATTTCATAAAGATTAGCAAGTTCGCTGCATTTTATAACATCGGGAATACTCTCTTCGTTCTCCCATTTAGCCACAGACTGACGGGAAACATTGATTTTTTCCGCCACTTCTTCCTGTGAATAGCCCTTTGCTTTGCGCAGCGCCTTTAAATTCATACCAATCATATTTTTCACACCTTTCATAGCCTAAGTATAGCACAGCAAATTTACATAAACAACCAACTAAATTATACAAGAAATGTAAAGAATAGTTGCGTAATTAAACATACTCTATTAACTCAAAAAAATCAGTGATAAATATTCACGATAAATATATTTATAATACATTTTTAACATATATTAATAAAAATGCACAAATATACAAAATTGTTTTCTGTTATTATTGCAGTTACATTTTCATCGTTTTTATAGTATAATCAAATATAAGATAAAATAAATATTAGAACTTTACCGACAAATATTTACTTTATCAGTGAAGATGTATAGTTTAGAAAGGAATAATAATTATGAAAAAAATCACAAAAGTTGTTTGTTCAACTGCTCTTATCGTAGGTATGCTTGGAACAGCTCAAGCTTTTTCGGTTTCTGCGATGGTAAGACCTATAATTACAGGTGATGTTGACGAGAATTTTAAAGTTGATATCAATGATGTTACACTTCTTCAGAATGCGCTGGCAGGAAGTGCAGAAATTGATAAAAGACAAAATTATGCAGGAGATGTCAATTTTAACGGTGTAAACGATGTCAGTGATGTTACACTTATTCAATTACATATTGCCGGAAAATATGAATTTGAGAGAAATAGTACTGCTTCGGAACACATTATCAGTAATTTTTGCGCCGATTATGATTCCGGAAAGGCAATGGCAGGCACTCCTGTAACATTTACCGCAACAATGGATTCGGGCGTTACACCGTTCAGCTATGAATTTTTGATTAACGGCAAGGTTGTTCAGCAAAAATCAGAGTTAAACACATTTACTTATACATTTAGTGAAAGTGGCAGCTATGATGTTTCGGTAAGGAGTTATAACGCTATTGATGATTGTGCAGAGGAAACCCTGTATAATTATACGGTAGTTGACGCATATGAAAGTGAAAACCCTGTTATTTGCGGTATTCATACAGATAAGGACTACATCGGTAAGAGCGATAAAAATGTAACAATTACCGCAAATGCATTTATGGGAACTGCTCCTTATCAGTATAAGTTTACACTTGACAACGGTTTATTGGTACAGGATTATTCGGATGACAATAATTTCTTTATTGATATGCATAAACTTAATTATGAGAACAATACTCCGTTAGAAATAGGCGACCATACCGTACTCGTTGAGGTCAAGGATGCAAACGGCAAAACCGCACAGGAAACATTTACATTTGAAGTTAAAGAACCAAGAATGTGATTCTCCGAAACAGCATAATATGATATAAAAATTCAGCCGACAAACTTAGTTTTGTACTATGTTTGTCGGCTTTTTATTATTTGTCAAAGTTGGTGGGATTAGGTTTTAGGAAATTATCGGTCGGGCAACAAAGTAAAGAAAAAGATAAACTTTCCGTCCCGAATATAAAAGTTTGGTCAACCTTTTCAAAGGTTGTGGGTATGGGCAACGCCCACAAATGCTTTATGCTGTCGCAAATTTTGATAGCCAAATGGCTTGCCGTTTGGCGGCTTGAACATAACGGCGAGAGCATAAAAATTGCGATAGCAACAAAAGAAAAAGGCACGCTACTAAAACTACTAATTTGCCTCTTTTCAAGGGCAAATTAGCCACACACAAAAACCTTTGCATCCTTTAGAGTATCTTTTTCTAAGACTGCTCAAGTGCAGCTTTCTGCCACTCATTAGTCTTTACTTTTGTTTTATATTAAAATCTTGATTAATCTAAAGTTTGGTTATTCTACAATATAATTACAACTGTTTGTTTTAATTACAAATCAGTTCGCTTTTATTATTTAATGGGCTCTGCCCAAACCCGCAACCCTTTAAAAAGGGTTGACCTAAATTTTGAATTTATTAAACTAAACTTTGTGTGTTAAACATCATTTACAAATACCACCGTTTCTCCTTAATCTGCCATTCTTGCCAGTAAATTGACTTTTATGCCAAATAGTTGCAATTGTTGTCATTAATGTGTATTATATTAACTGTAAACAAAAATATGCAATCAAAAAATTAAAGAAATGAGGTAATTGTTTATGAGTAAAGCAGGTGCAATTTTAATCACATTTTTCCTTGGTGGTTTAGGTGTACACAGATTTTTGACAGGTAAAATCGGTACAGGCGTAATTTGGCTTCTTACAGGTGGTGCTTGCGGTATTGGCTGGCTTGTTGACCTTATTATGGTTATTGCCGGTAAATATACTGACAAAGACGGTAATGTATGGGGTACAAACTAATCTTATACATAATGAAATGGGTTACTAATGGCTTTATGTGTTAAGATCAACAACATAAAAGCCAACAATTCCTATTCTATTGAAAGTTTTTACAAAGCAATTAAAGACAAGCATTTTTCAGCCGGTGTTCCGTCACTGACTAAATACGGTGCCGCAAGTATTATAACATTCCCTGCAATTGACAGTCAAAACCAAGTATGGATTATGAAAAACGGTTTATCTACCAAGTCGCATAAATTTTCCATACAGAAATCATATGAGGCAGGTCTTGATAATATCGAAAAAATCATTTATCCCGACTCTGAAAATCATAATTCTTTCGGCTTTGATTCGATTATTAACGACAATGCAAAGAAATGCGAACATCTTGTTGACATCACTGCAAAAGAGCTTTTAAAACTTAATCTTTAAAATCGACAGGTACAATCAATTTCCGATTGTACCTGTTCTTTTTATGGTTTTATTCTAAATGTTGGGGTAACAATAATAATAATCTGATTTATGTAACTGTTTTACCGTTATGCGGAGTTGACCAAAACATTGCTACATAATAGAATATAATAGTAAAAATATACATATAGGATTGGCTTATTTTGACATTTTTCCGCATTATGTTAATTGTAATCACAACAGCGTTATGTTAAAATATGTAAAATGATACAAATGGAGGTTTATTATTATGAAAATAAGAACAATTATAATTACAGCGGTACTTACTTTATCTATGGTTGCGGGCATGGCAGGATGTGCAGGCGGAAACGGCTCTGTTTCAGATACAAGTTCAGTTTCTCAGGTTTCGCAGGAAAACGGTTCGGGGTATTCAGATGACAATGACACCAAGGTTTTACAGATGCTTGATAAAGTCACGCTCAACGGAAAACCAGTTGTTCTTCCATTTAAATTGAGTGATTTAGGGGAAGGATATAGTTTTGATAAAAATGATGTTAGTGTTTACGAAAAAGATGGAAACACATATGCCTATACTGATTTGTTATATAATAACAAAATGATTACAACAGTATCTTTGTTTGAGTATGCTGAAGGTCAAAAAACTGAAGATTTCATTGTTGATATGATATCATATTCTTATCTTGACGATGAAAGTGTAAGTGAAATAATTAAGGTTGATGATATATCAGGTAAAAATAAAAAAGAAGATGTATTAAGTAAATTTGGAGAACCTACAAACAGAGAAACTCTTGATACAGGAAGTGAAATAATAACTTATGAAACGAACAATAATGATAACTCATATGTTGAATTCTGGTTTACCAAAGATAATATCATTAGTACAATAATGATTAAAAACATTTAATTAATTGGAGAATTATATGGATAACAATTTTGTTTTTGATACAACCAAATTTGTTTTAGATGAAGTAAAAAAAGAGGCATTAAAAACTGCAATGGAGGAGCTTGCCGAGTTGTTCGGCGACAGAACATACCTGAAAAACGGAAATTATGCAAATTCAGGTTTTCAGGCTCTGGCTGAATATCAGGATAAACGCAGGGATTTCTTTGCGTTTTTTATTTTGTCTGATTTATGTAACTGTTTTACTGTTATTCGGTGTTGACCAAAACATTGCTACATAATAGGATATAATAGTAAAAACATACATATAGGATTGGCTTATTTTGACATTTTTCTGCATTATGTTAATTGTAATCACAACAGCGTTATGTTAAAATATGTAAAATGATACAAATGGAGGTTTATTATTATGAAAATAAGAACAATTATAATTACAGCGGTACTTACTTTATCTATGGTTGCGGGCATGGCAGGATGTGCAGGCGGAAACGGCTCTGTTTCAGATACAAGTTCAGTTTCTCAGGTTTCGCAGGAAAACGGTTCGGGGTATTCAGATGACAATGACACCAAGGTTTTACAGATGCTTGATAAAGTCACGCTCAACGGAAAACCAATGAAGATACCTTATAAACAAAGCGATTTGCCGGAAGGGTTTTCGTTTGATGATGATGTGTCAGTATATGAAAAAGACGGCAATACATATGCATACGGTACTTTATTGTTAAATGGTAAAAAAGTTTCAAGCATGAATATAAGTAATTATAAGGAAAACATCACTCCCGATGAAATTGTTGCGTCCTCTTTAGGTTATACTTTTTTAAAAGAAGATTATGCCGGTCTGGTCGAAATTGACGGTATAAGCGGAAAAAGTAAAAAGGGGGAAATACTGAGCAAATTCGGAGAGCCTTCGAGAATAGAAACTTTTGATGACGGAAGCGGAGTATTATATTACGGAATGGACAGCAATGATAATACATATATAAATTTCTGGTATAATGAGGACAGTACAATCAACACAATATCCATTGTAAATAAAATATGATATGGAGGAAAAAATGAGCAACGGATTTTCTTTTGATACAACCAAATTTGTTTTAGATGAAGTAAAAAAAGAGGCTTTAAAAACTGCAATGGAGGAGCTTGCGGCTTTGTCAATAAAAGTGTGTAAGTTTTTTTAGAAAATAGATAATTGATGTTTTTGTACGCCTTTGGAGTGGAGCGGAGCGCAACGAAAAAGGCGTACAAAACGGCGTCAGATTAAGTGCTCGTATTTTTCAATACGGGCGGTACCCCATAAAATTCTGTGTAAATAATAATCCTTCAAGCAATAACAAAACAGCGGATTGCGGTGTAATCAGGCTTTCTGATTTGCCCCGTGTTAACTTTTATTTCCTGTCTGTGGAACGTTATGCACGCTTTGCGTGAATAACATTTTGCGGACAGGAAATTCTATTCTCAGGGGCAAATCAAGCCAGTATTCTGTCCTCAAATATTATCGATAACTGGCTCAAAACTATGTCCCAGTTTCGACATCTTTGTGTCCAGCGTTCGACAATCTTTTGCGACACTAAATACAACATTTTGCGCAGGCTGTCATCATTCGTGAATGACGGCTTGGTCTTCGTAATCTGCCTGAACCGACGGTTCAAGCCTTCGATAATATTCGTTGTATATATTATCTTCCGAACCTCGGGCGGATATGCGAAGAAGGTGGAGAGAATATCCCCATTTTCTTCCCAACTTTTAACGCAGGACGGATAGGTTTTGCCCCACTTATCCTTGAACAAAATCAGGTTGTTCATAGCTTCTTCCTCGCTGATTGCCTGATACACTTTCTTGAGGTCAACCATCAGCTCTTTGATGTGTTTGTAGCTTACGAATCTTGTGCTTGAGCGTATCTGATGAATGATACAACGCTGAATTTGTGCATTTGGAAAAGCCGCTTCAATAGCTTGTCTGAAACCTGTCAGACCGTCCACGCAGAACAGAAATACAACTTTTTTTATTCATAACTATAGACCTCTTGATATGTAACCTTTGTTTCATTGCATCTCCTTTAATTAAGTTTACTGTTGTTACAGTCCTGTTTCAGAGGAACTATATCTTTTTTAAGTAAGAAGAAGAGTGTACAATATTACAGATTTTATTTAAAATAATGCTAATTAATATCGGTACAAATAGACCAAATATAAGATATACAAAAGCCCACTGTTGCAAACCGTTTGGGAGATAGTAGTACCATATACTTGATTTAAATGATGCAACATTAAAGTCACCAAACAATGAGCCTGAAGTAATGCAGCTTAATCCGTAGAATACAAATTTTAGGCACATAAAGCCTATAAGCTGATTTACCATAATTCCGTATGTGTTGTCAGCTATAAGCCTTACAAGCTTGCTGTTTCCTATGGCAGGTACAAGCAATCTTGAAACTCTCAACCAAAATGCAATTGCTGTGATTGACGAGATATACGGAATTACAAAACCGTTGTTGAAATTAGTGAACGATGACGGCGTGTACTCCAAATTTTCGCAAAAAGTTAAAAGTATCAGCTGTACAGCAAATATAATTGCAAAGTACGCAACATTATTGAGAGTGTCTTTCTTTTCAAGCACAGCTTTATAAAAGCGACCGAATTCATAACACGGCAGGAAAAACATTGTTCTGACAAAAAGTTTCACTATACCGTTAATTGCAGTCGGATTTTCTATTGCAGTGTTAATTCCTATCATTCCGATTGCGAGATACACTATCAAAACTATAAATTCATTGTCAAGATGAATCAGTTTCAAAAATTTTCTGAACAGCACATTTATTATGCAAACCAAAAACAGGGATACACAAACCATGAACCAAGGTTATATTGAAAAGCCTCACCGTCAACAAACGGCATAACAAAAAGATTGTATAAATCAGGCTTTGCACCTATAGTAAATCCAAACAAACCGAGAAATGCAACCATACCACCGTAAAATATATTCCACAGATACGCAGGAATAAGAAGCCGCTTTGTGCGTTTCCATATGTATTTTCCGATATTTTCTTCATAATCGGTTTTGTAAAAATATCCCGATATAAATACAAACAGTGCCAAATGATACGAATACGGCGGAAACCAGTTATAAGCAAGTTCCATTCCGCCATGATAACAATGTCCGGAAACTATAATGATAATTCCGATTGCCGACAAAAGTTTGAATTGCAAATTCACCCCTCCGTCAGTATTAACGCTACGCAAATTTCTACCCTTTTCCAAAATTCAACTCTCCTTAATTTTTGATTTATATTAAATATTACTGCTTATTTTTCCCTTTTACTTAGAGCGTATCTGAAACCAGAAACGGAGGAACAAATATGCTCTATAAATATTTTACCGAAAAGCTCTTAGGATTGCAAGATGTTGATATAGAAAAAAGTTGAAGAAATTGATAATTCAATCCATATTAACTGCCGATTAAAAAGAAAACCTCATAAATGCCCCTGTTGCGGTAAATTAACTGATAAGGTTCAAGATTATCGTGAACAGCCTATAAAGGATATTCCTGCCTTTGGCAAGCAAATCTTTATTCATCTTTATAAGCGCCGATATCGTTGCTCCTGTGGCAAGCGTTTCCGTAACCGTATTTTACATATGTTTTCTCACCAAATGCAAAAACAAGCGATAGCTTGATTTATACTATCGCTTGTTCATTTCAATTCTTCTTTTTCGGATTTACCACAACTATTGACATAAAACCCTATAATAGTAATTTAGACAAACTTTTAGATAACAAAAAAACAGAGCAGCTATAAAAACTACTCTGTTATGGCTCCCCCAACTGGGCTCGAACCAGTGACATCATGATTAACAGTCATGCGCTCTACCGACTGAGCTATGGAGGAATATACAATTTTCTTTGGATTTTACCAAAGATTTTTGTTCAGATTACATAAAAGCAATCTTTTTTGTTACTTAAATCCCCGGTAGTGGATTTAAACAACATATTTAGTTGTTCCTCAGGCTAAGTAATAGTTTCCAGTACATTTCTGTACACTCACACTACCGACTGAGCTATGGAGGAATATACAATTTTCTTTGGATTTTACCAAAGATTTTTGTTGAGATTGCACAAATAGCAATCTTTTTTGTTACTTAAATCCCCGGTAGTGGATTTAAACAACTTTCCTAATTTTTCCTCAAACTAAGTAATAATGTCAGGTACATTTCTGTACACTCGCACTACCGACTGAGCTATGGAGGAATATAGTGCAAAACACCCGATTAGGTGTTTCGCCTGTGTTGGCATCTCCCTATCTTTCCGGGCCGTCACCAGCCAAGTATTTTCGGCACCACTGAGCTTAACTTCTGTGTTCGGTATGGGAACAGGTGGACCCTCAGCGTCATCAACACCAACTATTCTCTTGTATTTATTCTTCCCTTATTTGAGAAGTATATACCATCTTCATGGTGACTCGTGCGGGAATCGAACCCGCGTTGCCGGCGTGAGAGGCCGGAGTCTTAACCGCTTGACCAACGAGCCATCTGTTTGTAACAAAGGCTAATGGTCTTCTTTTCATTAGCCCCTGTTACCTTTTTGGTGCACCATCAGGGGCTCGAACCCGGGACACCCTGATTAAGAGTCAGGTGCTCTACCAACTGAGCTAATGGTGCATTTCACAGTCGCTTAGACAGCGCCCTGAAAACTGAATAAAGATTAAGCAAAGTGAGATAAGCAATATTGTAAATACTTTAATAAGCTGACCAAAAGACTCTTGTGGTCAAGCCCTCGACCTATTAGTACTGCCAAGCTAAATGCCTCACGACACTTACACACGCAGCCTATCAACCTCGTAGTCCTCAAGGGGTCTTACTTGCTTATGCAATGGGATATCTAATCTTGGAGTCGGCTTCACGCTTAGATGCTTTCAGCGTTTATC
>ENA-ORPH01001263-ORPH01001263.1-human-gut-metagenome-genome-assembly--contig:-NODE-1263-length-24938-cov-3.988185_pt1 | contig 24938 bp, 23 predicted proteins | sample MGYA00242142_ERZ509074 | MGnify/ENA primary metagenome ERZ509074 (study PRJEB26280, sample SAMEA2338724) | human gut metagenome | biome: human gut; feature: human-associated habitat; material: faeces...
ATCTCCCGGCACTGCAGTATCCACATCGCCGTCGATCTCAATCTGGTTAAAGAGTGACTCCTGGCTGTCTGCATCATCGGTCATCTCTTTGATATAGCTGGTTTTGTCCAGATCGTTTCCGGCTTCCACTGTTACTTCATACGTATTCAGGTACAGTTTTGGGCTTTCCGCCGGCAGTGCTTCGATTTCCATCTGCGCATCTGTCTCATTTTTTGTGCCCTCTGTGTCATTCTGCTGCGGCTCCTCTGCTGCCGGTGCAGACTCATCTGCCACCCCACTGTTATCCGTTTCCTGCGTAGCCTCATTTTCCGCCGGGGTATCTTCCGCTGCAGCTTTATAATTCACGCGGCGTGTTGCTTTTGATACATTATTGTGACTGTCCTTTGCCGCATAGACAACCGATGCACTGGTATGGTCATCGTTCGGGAAAATGTTTTCAATCACCAGCGAATCTGTCACATCTCCGTCTTTCTCATCCGTTGCAGTAACGCCTTCCAGCAAAGGCGCTGTATCACTGCCTTCCGCATACGTTACATCCCCATCAGCTGGAAGCTCGATTTCCGGGCCTTTTCGGTCGTCCGTCACTACGACAGCTGCTGTACCGGCTCCTAGCGCCACGCACAGGACAATCAAACCTGCAACAATCCCTTTTTTCATGGCAGTTAATCGTCCTCCTCCTGGCCGTAATCTCCATATTTGTACTGACCGTATTTTCCGTATTTACCATACGCCTGTTTCTGCATATCCACCTTGTTCAGGACAACGCCAAGCAGCGGGCAGTTACTTCTCTCGAGCTGGCTCTTTACTTCCTGTGCAAAACGATAGCTGATCACACCGGACTCAATGACCATGATTGAACCATCACAGATTTCTGCAACGATTGCACTGTCGATAACGCTTCCAAGCGGAGGAGTATCCACAATCACATAATCGTAAACTTTACGAAGTGCATTTAAAAGACTTCGGAAGTTCTTTCCACCCAGAAGCTCTGCCGGATTCGGCGGAAACGGGCCGGAATAAATCATGTAAAAGTTCTTTACATTGGTAGAACAGATGACATCCTCCAGAGTTGCCTGACCGGACAGGAAGTGTGCCAGTCCGCGAACAGATTTCTGTGTTTTCGTTCTTCCAAGAAGAACCGATTTCCGAAGATCGGCATCGATCAAAATCACTCTTTTTCCGCTCTCTGCAAGAGAAATGCCGAGCTGCATAGAAACACTGCTCTTTCCCTCATTTGGTGTACAGCTTGTAACCGCGATTACTTTCTTATCTTCTCCGCAGAACTGAAGGTTGGTCCGAAGAGATTTGTAGGCTTCCACAATCTGATAGCCTGATTTTTCCTGTTTTACTACTACCTGATTCACGTTCCGTATCCTCCCTTATTTCTTTCTTCCACGGCCGTTTTTGTTTTTCTTCTTGCTCTTTTTCTGTCCTTCTGCAAGAGGAATCATGCCGAGTGTACTGACACCCAGATAACGTTCTACATCTTCGGAGGTCTGGATGGTGTCATTTGTCAGATAAACAATAATGATGATGACAATCGCGATAAATGCCCCTGCTATTGCACCGATCAGCCCGTTTTTCTTAATACTTGGGCTTACCGGCTCATCTGGAATATTCGCCTCATCTACCACATTTACAGCTTCTGTGTTCATAACGTTCTGAATATGATCTGATGCTGCTACACGGATTGCATCCGCCATCTGGCTTGCTACATACGGATCTTCGTCTTTTACTGTAATCGAAAGGATACGCGTATCGTTCTGTGTAGTAACAGTAATTTTTTTCAAAAACTCCTCATAGGTAAGATCCAGATTTAACTGTGCAATAACGGTTTCAACAACCTGACGGCTCTGAATCAGCTCCGCATAGTCTTTGGTTAAAAGAGAACTTGCCTGCAGATCTCCACTTGTTACAGTACTGCTGCTGTCCTGTTTTGACAGTACATACATTTTTGTCGTCGATTCATACTGCGGCTTCATAAATACTTTGCTGACCAGTACCATCAGAAGGCCAAGTGCCAATGCAGCTAAAATCACATAGCCAATTTTGCTCCAGAGCACACGAAGCAGTTCCAGTAAATCGATTTCAATTTCATCCTGATTCTGTTGATTCGTTTCCATCTTCTTCTCCTGACTTTTTTTAGATTTCTCCGGCATCCCTTAAGATTTCCATCGGATTATCGTGGAAAATCCTTTCGGCATATGCCTCTCCCATTTTTTTTGAAACATAGGCAGCGCCTGCTCCTATGTTGGGAATACGTGTTTTTGTGTTGTGGGAATCGCTGCCGACAAAACTGAGCAGATCTTCCTTCATCAGTTTTCTGCAGTAGCGTTTTGCCCCCCACGTATACTTTCCAAGTATACTTTCCACATTCACCTGCAGTCTTGCGCCCATATCCACCAGATCGCTGGAAAATCCGACGCTCTTTACCGTTGCCTGATAGCGCTCCACATGCGCGATAATCGGTTCATAACCGCAGGACAGTACATTGTAGACTCTCTCACGGATATGCTGTGCGGAATCTCCCTCGGAAAATTCCAACAGAACATAGGATGAACCGGCCATGGTCACATATTTCCGTTTTTCCAGGATATCCTGAAGATCCATGTTCGAGTGAAGTTCACACCCGAGATAAAGCGACATATCCGGATATTCCTTTTTTGCCGCTTCCTGCAGTTTCAGAAACTGCTCATGTACCTTTTTTGCCGGTGTTTCAAACATCCGCCGCCGATAATGCGGTGTGATGATAATCTTCCTGACCCCGTCCTCGTGCTGCATTTTCAGCATCTCCAGCGACTCTTCCAGGTCAGCTGCACCGTCGTCTACCCCCGGGACCATATGGCAGTGTACATCAAATAATTCCTTCATACCTTATCCCTCTTTTTGTGTTCTTTCTTCAAGTCACGCATACTTAGACATTCTATTTTAGTATACATCCTTTTGTGAGCTCTGGCAATACAAAAAACATACTCTGTATTTATTTTTTAACATTTTTGTCAAACTTGCCTAAAATGAGGGATAAAAAAGAGACCTCCATTTTCATGTCGGCCTCTCCCGTTATTTTCTGCAGATGAAAACCCCTGCCTCTTTTGTGATCGCAATTCCGCCGTGTTTCTGAATTTTCTTTTCCAGAAATTCTTTGAATTCCCGCTGTCTCGGATACAGATACTCATTCTGATTTCCATGGCAGGAAAGGATATAGTCCAGAAGCGGCTCCGGCCGGTCGACCCAGAGACTGTCCTCGTAGATTCTTTTCTCTACGCTGCCAAAATAAGGCTTTAACTGCTTTTCTCCGTGATCCAGACCAAAAATAGTATACAGCGCCACCTCCGAAAGATTGATCTGCGGATCAAACTCCTGTACCAGATCGGTAATCTCTTTCATATGGCCTTTTCCATACGTACTGCAGTAGAACACGCCGTCATCTGAAAGCACACGGCTGATTTCCTGCAGACCGCGGGACAGATTCTGGACATAGAACAAAACATGATTTGCAATAATCCGGTCGTATTCCGCATCCGGAAACGGAAGTTTCTGGCAATCCAGTGTCCGGAAATCAAAACAGGATGCCTTTTCTTCTCCCAGATTTTCCGCCGCATCCCGGATCATGCCGTCCGACAGGTCAGACAGACAGATATACTTTCCTTTCAGCACGGATGGCTCCGCATTTTCCCAGAGCTGTCCGTTTCCGCAGCCAATCTCCAGAATCCGGCGCGCACCGTCAAAATCCATCTGTTCCAGAAGCCACGGAAACCATCCCTGTTTATTTTGGGAATACTGCTCGTGCAGCGAAATACGGATATTCAGGTTTTCCCCGTTTTTGTACTGCTCCACCAGCATCTTTTCCATATCGGTCAGATGAATCAGGTTCAGAATACCGGTCCAGTCGATCTGGTTCGTCTCCTCCAGAATCTGCGTCGTATTCTGCAATGCCTTTTCCATCTGCTCCAGATTTTCCATCTTCTTGTGCACAAGTCCGATCTGCATTTTCAATGACTTCAGAATATCCGCGCTCGTATCGTGAATCGTCATGTTTCCAATCTCATTCAGCGAAAATCCGAGATATTTCAGCGATAATATTTTCTGCAGCTTCAGAAAATCCTCATCCGAATACATTCGATAACCGGATTCGTTGATAAAGCTCGGCTTCAGCAGCCCTTTTTTGTCGTAATAGCGAATTGTCCGAATGGTCACATGGGCCATCCGGGCAAATTCACCAGTGGTATAATATTGATCCATATCCACCACTCCTTCGCAAAAGCCGCTTTTTTACGGCCTTTGCATTTCACTTTTCTCTCTTACAGACGGTCTTTGTACATCTCAGCAAAGTAGTTCTGATACTCACCGCTGATGATGTGTTTCCACCAGTCTTCGTTATCCAGATACCACTGAATTGTCTGTGCAATTCCGGTATCGAAGTTGTATTTTGGTTTCCATCCAAGCTCAGTCTCGATCTTGGTCGGGTCGATTGCATATCTTCTGTCATGGCCCGGGCGGTCTTTTACGTATTTGATCAGAGATTCCGGTTTGTCCAGAGCTTTCAGGATAGTCTGTACTACCTGAAGGTTTGTTCTCTCATTGTGTCCGCCAATGTTGTAAACCTCACCTACTTTACCTTTATGGATAATCAGGTCGATTGCTTCGCAATGGTCGGATACGTGCAGCCAGTCTCTGACATTCTCACCGTTTCCGTATACCGGAAGCTCTTCGTCTGCCAGTGCGCGGCTGATCATAAGCGGAATCAGCTTCTCCGGGAAGTGATACGGGCCGTAGTTGTTGGAGCATCTGGAAACAGTAACCGGGGTACCGAAGGTTCTGTGGTAAGCCAGTACAAACAGGTCTGCACTTGCTTTGGATGCAGAGTACGGGCTGGAGGTGTGGATCGGGGTATTCTCTGTAAAGAACAGATCCGGGCGATCCAGCGGAAGGTCTCCGTAAACCTCATCGGTAGATACCTGATGATATCTCTTTACGCCGAATTTTCTGGAAGCATCCAGCAGTACACGGGTTCCCATTACGTTGGTCTGAACAAAGATGCCCGGATCCTCGATGGAACGGTCTACGTGGCTCTCTGCTGCGAAATTGACAACAACGTCAAATTTCTCTTTTTCAAACAGATCCATGATGAAAGCTTCGTCTGCGATATCACCTTTTACAAATTTGTAGTTCGGTTTGTCCTCAACCGGTTTCAGAGTCTCCAGGTTTCCTGCATAGGTCAGCAGGTCCAGGTTTACGATCTGATAATCCGGGTATTTGTTTACCATGTGATGTACGAAGTTTCCGCCGATAAATCCGGCTCCGCCTGTTACTAATACTTTCATGCTTTTTCTCCTTTTTGATGTGTTTATCTTCTCAGTTTTATGTCAATTCAACTTGTTGTACTCTCACTATAATGGGTGACGTTGCGTCATGGTCAAGAGGAGAATGAAAAAAGTTTGTGAAAATCTTGTTTTTTCCCTCCGGAGTACATCTATCTTAAAATTTTTACGGCGATTCTCGTAATATACTGTTCCATTTCCTGACTGGTCAGCGCGTCCACCATATATTCCTCATAAAAGCGGTCGTCCAGCAAAAGTCTCTGTTCCGTGGCATACCGGAACAGCTTCCGGTACGCCGCTTCAATTCCCTGCCATGGTCCTTTATAATAATAACAAAGATACTCTCCCTCCGGCCGAACCATGTATCGCACTTTCGCCGGCACACGATCAAAAATCAGATAGAAATCACGGTAATCCAGAAAATTCCCCGTTTCCAGTGTTTCCCGTTTCTGAACAAACCCCACATTATACGAACTTCGATTTCCGTATTGCCCGCAGTAAGCATAGAGCTCTCCGATTTTCTGATTGACTGCCAGATTATCCGCTGATTCGCTGTGATTTGTGACAAGATACTGCAATGGCAGAGTATGAATCCCTACAGGACAGAAGGGATCTTTTTCAAACGCCTCACGGCATTCCGCCGATGCCTGTGCCAGAAACCGCTTCTTTTCCCCTATCCAGCGTTGCATCTCGCGGAGCCGCTGGATTTTTTCACGCACCACCTTCTCCTCCTGTTCCAGCAGTACTCCGAATTTTTCCGGACTTCGCTGTTCCAGATAATTTCGAATCTCTGCCAGCGGCATGCCCAGCTCCCGCAGCATTCCGATCACATCAAATGTTTCTATCTGATCCATCGCATAATACCGGTAGCCGTTTGCCTCTCTTCTTTTTGGTACAAACAGACCAATCTCATCATAATGAAAAAGCGTTTCCTTTGTCGTGCCTACCAGCGCTGCAAATCGCCCCGCGCTTAAATACTCCTGTTTTCCCATTTCTGACTCCTTTTCCTGAACATTTGCTCTCGGAATTTTTCCTGTTTTTCACCCTTTTTGCACTTGACTATAGGGTTACCCTATCCTTTATAATAGCAAACGATTCAAATTTTCACAAGAAATCTGTCCCATTTGGGGCTTTTCACACATAAAAAGGAGGTTTTCGATTATGAGTCAGTCACTCGCCAAAGATTTCAACTTCCGCTCTCTGCTGAAGTTTGCGTTTCCATCGATCATCATGATGATCTTTATGTCTCTCTACAGTATTGTGGATGGCTTTTTCATCGCACAGTACGTGGACAGCATGGCGCTTTCCGCCGCCAATATCGTCTATCCTGCCGTCAGCATTCTTCTTGCCGTCGGCATCATGTTCGGTACCGGAGGCAGCGCCGTTGTCGCCGCAAAGATCGGACAGGGAAAACAGGAGGAAGCCAACCGGAACTTTTCTGCCCTTACCCTTACCACACTGATCATCGGTATTCTGGGCGCGGTGCTCGGCAACCTGTTTTGCCGTCAGATCTGCAGTCTGCTCGGTGCAACGCCGGTGCTGATGGATTACGGTATCGCCTATCTGCGGACGATCCTTTCCTTTGCCCCTGTCTGTCTTCTCCAGGCGCTGTTCCAATCCTTCTTTGTAACGGCAGGACGCCCGGGACTCGGACTTTCCCTTACGGTTTCCGCCGGCATTACCAACATGATTCTGGACTATCTGTTTGTCGTTCCGCTCCATCTTGGTGTTGCCGGAGCTGCCCTTGCCACCGGCCTTGGCCAGTGCATTCCGGCCGTTGCCGGCATTTTATACTTTACCTTTGCCCGCAAAGGCCTTCGCTTCACCCGTCCGGAATTTTCCAAAGGCCTGCTCTCCACAAGCTGCTTCAACGGTTCCTCCGAGATGGTCAGCAATCTTTCTGCAGCCGTTGTCACTTACCTTTTCAACATGCTGATGCTGAAATTTGAGGGCGAAATCGGTGTTGCCGCCATCACGGCGATTCTGTACGGACAGTTTCTCTTTGTTGCGCTGTACCTCGGCTACAGTATCGGCGTTGCACCTGTGTTCAGCTTCAACTACGGCAGCCGGAACAAACAGCGGCTGATCCGGCTTTACCGCATCAGTATCCGTTTCGTTGTGATAAGCTCTGTGATCATTGCACTTGTGGCTGCCTTCGGTTCTCCGGTCATTTCCGCCGTTTTCATGCAGAAAGGCACGTACGGCTTTGAACTGACCCGCCACGGCGGATACCTGTTCTCCATCGCTTACCTGTTCTGCGGTACGAATATCGTCGCCTCCGGCATTTTCACCGCACTGTCAGACGGAAAGACCTCTGCTTTGATTTCCTTTTTGCGCACCTTCGTCTTTATCGTTCTCTCCGCGCTGCTTCTGCCGCTCGTGCTTGGCACCAACGGTGTGTGGCTGTCGATTCCGGTCGCCGAATTTCTGACGCTGTTCATCTCCGTGCCGAAGCTGTCCCGCTATTTTAGGGATCCAAAAGTCGCACCGGAGACAGAAATGCGTTGATTCTCAAAACCCCGCACAATAGATCCGTTGTTTTCATCGGATCCGCTGTGCGGGGTTTCTCTTTTGCTACCACTTTTTCCCCGGGCAGTCCCGCAGTGCAATCGCTGCCCGCATCTCCACGTAGCAGCCGCACATGCGGCACATGCCGGACAGCAGCTTTTCACACTCCTTACAAATGGAAAGCCGCCGCTCGTATTCCTCCTCCGGCGCTTTATCGTCCGCCGGAATTCTTGCAATATAATCATACATATTCTGAAAAAAGCCTGCCTCGTCCATCTCACGAAGCAGGCATTTTTTACAGATCCTGGTATTTCCGTCCATCAAACTCCTCCGGAACTGAATCTTTTTTCATCCCAGATATCTTCTGGTTTTTATGGTTTCCCTATTTTACGGCGATATGAAGCACACTGCATGCCGGAATGGTAAAGGAAATTCCCTCTTTTGTTGCCTGCACACCGTCAAAGCCCTGAACGCCAACCGTCTCCGGCGCTTCAAAGGTGTTCTTATCCTGCATATGGCCGGTTACGATCTCGGCTTTGATCTCGCCGGCTTCTTTTCCGAGAAGTACCGCCTCTACCGGATATGCTTTCTCCAGATCCACATTCGTCATCGTGATATGAAGTACACCGTTTGCATCTACCGAAACAGATTCCGTCAGATTCGGAACCATGTATTCGTCTTCCAGACCAACCTGCTCCGTTTCCAGAGAGCTTGCCAGAAGATCATTTTCCTGATGTACCTGATACAGATCGAAAACATGATACGTCGGAGTTTTGACCAGCTTTTCCCCCTCGGTCAGGATCATCGACTGCAGAACATTGACCATCTGTGCGATATTTGCCATCTTGACACGGTCGCTGTGTTTGTTGAAAAGATTCAGGTTGATACCTGCGACCAGTGCATCACGCATGGTATTCTGCTGATACAGAAATCCCGGATTTGTTCCAGGCTCTACATCATACCAGGTACCCCACTCATCCACGATCATGCCGACCTTTTTGTCCGGGTCATACTGATCCATAATGGCGCTGTGGCGACGGATCAGCTCTTCCATATACATCGTCTTTTTCATGGTCTTATACCAGTCTTTTTCCGCAAACTCCGTTGCACTTCCCTTGTGATCCCAGGTTTCCGGCACCGTATAGTAATGAAGCGACAGGCCATCCATCATGCCATGCTGCTGTGGGGAGATTCTGCGAAAGCATGCTTTCATCACTTCCTGCGTCCACTCATAATCATCCGAATTGGCGCCGCAGGCAATCTTCCGGATCTTTTTGTTTCCATCGTAATCACGCACAAAGGTCTGATATCTGCGGTACATATTTCCGTAGAATTCCGGATTCATATTTCCGCCGCAGCCCCAGTTCTCATTGCCGATGCCGAAGAAATCGACGGTCCACGGCTTTTCGTGGCCATTTTCCGCACGAAGGTCTGCCATCGGAGATACCCCGTCAAATGTCATATATTCAACCCACTCCGACATCTCCTGTACAGTACCGCTTCCCATATTTCCGTTGATATAGGTTTCACATCCGATCTGACGGCAGAGTTCAAAAAACTCGTGGGTACCGAAGCTGTTGTCCTCGACAACACCGCCCCAGTTGGTGTTGATCATTTTTTTGCGGCTTTCTTTCGGTCCGATACCGTCTTTCCAGTGATATTCATCTGCAAAACATCCGCCCGGCCAGCGCAGTACCGGAACTTTGATATTTTTCAGTGCTTCAACAACATCGGTACGCATTCCGTTCACGTTCGGAATATCGGAATTTTCTCCTACATAGAGTCCTTCATAAATACATCTTCCCAGATGCTCCGAAAACTGTCCCTGGATTTCCTTATTGATTTTTGAAAGCTTTCTGTTTGCATCAATTACTAACTTAGCCATAACTTGTCCCCTTTCGAGATCTTAAATTTGGCTTTATTATAGGAGATGTATCTCACTTGTGTCAATGAGCATACAAGTTGTTTCCCCATGATTTTTTCAAAAAGTGCGGCCGTCTGGCTGCTGACCAAAAGGCCGCTTGTTTTATTTTTCATTCTGCATACGAAAAAACCGCCCTGGTTTTCACCAGGACGGTTACCGTCCGTGCGTTAGAGGATTCGAACCCCCGACCTTTTGGTCCGTAGCCAAACGCTCTATCCAGCTGAGCTAAACGCACATTTTTTTGTCGCTTTAGAACTCTTTGTTTATCACTCGTTCCCGCTGACATCATGTATATTACACTATCCTAAGAGAAAAGTCAACACCTTTTTGAAAAAAATTTAAAATTTTTTCGAATAACAGTTTTTTGTGAAAATAAGGGCTTTTTCCCCTATTTCACAGTCCGCACCAGGTAGTCTTTCTTTCGCAGTTCCTCTTCAATCAGATCCAGGGTCTGCGCAGAGTCTGCCGATACGGTATGAAAATGTTCCCCTGATGTGATATTCTTCAGCGGCCGTGATTTTCCCTGCCGGATTTCTTCCATAAACAGTGCCACCTTATTTCGTGAACTGATATTCAGTTCCGCACGCAGTTCTCCGTAAACCTCGTGACGCACAATCACATCCAGCACAACGCCGCCGAAATCCACAATTGTATTCAGCTCGTCCTGCATCTGCTCATCCGTGTGATTCACCTCAAAGCCCCGCGTCTCTCTTACCGGGCTGCTGCAGATGTAGCCGCGGTTTGTCGCAATCACATCGTATCCGGCAGCGCGGATCAGGGCAATGTCCTGGACAATCACCTGACGGCTGACTTCACAGCTCTTCGCCAGCGCTGCACCGGAGACCGGCGTCTTACTGTTTGTTATTCTTTGAAGAATCTCTTCTCTTCGTTCCTTTCCACTCATCATAAAACAAGACCTCGCATTTCGTACACTTCCCTTATCTTATCACACTTTCCGCCGTTTCTACAATAGCAGGAAATCATTTTCCAAAAGCTTTGTCAAGGACTAAAACTTTATGAAATTTTCCGGGCTCTCGTATATTCGTCCCGCCAACTGCCAATCATGAACGTATAACAGTAACGAACGGTAACCATACGTTCCATGTTTCAGGAGGATGCATACCATGGCGATCAATAAAGTTGAACTGTGCGGAGTCAATACATCACGCCTTCCCGTACTGAATGCCGAAGAAAAGGAGACTCTGCTGAAAAAGGCCCGCGAAGGAGATGCTGCTGCCCGCGAACGCTACATTCAGGGCAATCTGCGCCTTGTCTTAAGCGTGATCAAGCGCTTCTCCAACAGCAGTGAAAACGCCGACGATCTCTTTCAGATCGGCTGTATCGGCCTGATTAAGGCGATTGATAACTTCGACACGACCTTAAACGTCCGTTTCTCCACCTATGCCGTGCCGATGATCATCGGTGAAATCCGGCGGTATCTGCGTGACAACAATGCGATCCGCGTCAGCCGTTCCCTCAGGGATACTGCCTACCGCGCCATCTGCGCCCGCGAACTTTATCTCAAGCAGAACCAGAAAGAGCCTTCGATCGAAGAAATCGCCGCTGAAATCGGCATTGGAAAAGAGGATATCGTCTATGCCCTCGACGCAATCCAAAGCCCGATGAGTCTGTATGAACCCGTCTACACGGAAGGCGGCGATACCCTGTATATCATGGATCAGTTAAGTGACAAGAAAAATAAAGAAGAAAACTGGGTGCAGAACCTCGCCCTGCAGGACGCGGTCGCCCGTCTCAATGAGCGCGAACGCCAGATCATCCGCATGCGTTTCTATGAGGGGCAGACCCAGATGGAGGTTGCCCGGGAAATCGGCATCTCGCAGGCGCAGGTCAGCCGGCTGGAAAAGTCCGCCCTGCGCTCTATGCGGAATTATCTCTCCGACGAGCGGTAACGCCCGCCGTTCACTGAATTTCTGCAAACTGCAGCCGGTAATCCGACGGCGGCATTCCATAGTGTTTCCGGAACACACGGGAATAGTAAAAGGGATCTTCAAATCCGCACGACAGCGCCGTCTGTTTGACCGTCATCCCCATCTGCAGCAGCTTTTCTGACTGCTGCAGCCGATATTCCAGCAGATACTGTCCTGGTGACCGGCCGATTTTCTTCTGAAACAGACGGTTCAGCGTTGTGCGGCTGACCGCCATTTTCCGCGCAATTGTCTCCGCGCAGAACTCACTCCTGTGATACCCTGCGGCAATCAGAGTCATCACTTCCATGATCCGCGGATCTTCCTTCTTTCTCTCCTCCCGCTGCGGCTCCGCCAGATCCTGGTACACGCCCAGAAGCGCAAGCAGCACACCGACGGCCTCCTGGCTGTTCCGGCGATAGAGTTCCATCTGGCAGAGACGCTCAAAATACGGCAGAAGCCTTTCCTGACGGAGAGGCGGCGCCGCCGGCTGCTGTGGGTTCAGTACCGACCGTGCCAGAATCTGCCGGCATTGTTCCCCGACAAAATCAACCCACACATATTCCCACGGCTCGTTCTCATCCGGCGCGTACTGCACCACCTGCTCTGGACAGATTAAAAAGCTCTGTCCGGCGGTAAGTGTGTACGTCTTTTTCCCGCAGGTAAACGTTCCCTTTCCGCTTATAATATAATGTATAATATAGCACTGCCGTACACCCGGCCCCCAGGAATGCAGATCATGGCAGTCCTGCCGCCCGGCATCGACAGGCCGGATCCCGTTCATTTCTGATACAAGCATATTCTTTCCTTTTCCCGTATTTTATTCTTTATGAAGCAAAAATCCATGCTTTTGTCTTAAAATTCCATGGTTTTGCTCTGGAAATCCATCTATACTCAAAGTACATCAAAACTTACGGGAGGTCAATACTATGATCAAACTTACACCGCCGATGGGCTGGAATTCCTGGAACACCTTCGGAGAAAATATCAATGAAAAAATGATTTTTGAAACTGCTGATGTCATGGCCGAGAGCGGCCTGCGCGATAAAGGATACGAATATCTTGTCATCGACGACTGCTGGTCTTTACGTGAACGCGATGAAAACGGCCGTCTTGTGCCGGATCCGGAAAAATTTCCGCATGGTATGAAAGCCGTTGCCGATTACGTTCATTCCAAAGGGCTGAAATTCGGTATGTATTCCTGCGCCGGAAACATGACGTGTGCCGGCTACCCTGGCAGCTATGAGCACGAATTTGTCGATGCGGAAACTTTCGCATCCTGGGATGTTGATTTCTTAAAATACGACTACTGCTACCACAGCCCGATCCTGCACGGAAAATATCTGTACCGCCGCATGGGACTGGCACTCGAGAACTGCGGCCGCGACATTCTCTTCTCTGCCTGCTCCTGGGGTGCTGATGAAACGCATGAGTGGATCAAAGAAACCGGCGCTTCCATGTGGCGTTCCACCGGCGACATCTTTGATACCTGGGATTCTGTCAAAGATCTCGTGGCACAGCAGGAAAAACTGCATCCGTACAACGGCGTCGGCTGCTTCAACGATATGGACATGCTGATCGTCGGCATGCATGGAAAAGGAAATGTTGGACTGGCCGGCTGCAGCGATGTCCAGTATCAGACACACTATGCACTGTGGGCATTCCTTGGCTCCCCGCTGATGATCGGCTGCGACATCCGCGAGATGAGCGACGAAACCCGCCGCATTCTCATGAATGACGAAATGATCCGCATCAACCAGGATCCGCTCTGCCGTCAGCCGTATAAAGTGAAAAACCATGCATGGAATGACAAGGTTCTGATCTATGTGAAGGCACTCGCAGACGGAGATCTCGCCATCGGTATGTTCAATCTCAGTGATGAAAAATCGCGTGCAGCCATGAATCTGGATGAGATCGGCCTTCCGTTCTCCACTGGCCGTACTCTGGAACTTACTGAGGTCTGGACCTGCGAGAACCTGTGTGCAAACAATGCATCCCTTGTCACAGAGCTCGAGCCGTTTGCATCAAAAGTATACCGTGCAAAGGTCGTAAAAATCTGATGGCACGCTGTATGCAGTGCGGCAAAGAACTCACACATAACGAGATCGGCGCCCACCGTAAATTTATCAACCGCGGCGCAGAACAGTTTTTCTGCAAGCAGTGTCTTGCCGAGCATCTCGGTGTAACGCCGGAGCTCATTGACGAAAAGATCGAACAGTTCAAGCGACAGGGGTGTACACTGTTTGTATAGACCTATACTGTCTGAAATGCACACAGCCGGATTTCCGCCAAATAGAAATCCGGCTCTATTTTCATGCTGCATAAAAAATCATTTCTTCTTTATTTCTTTCAGATATGCTCCGGCATCCTTTAGGAATCCCGCCACAATCAGAAGAATTACCATTCCGATCGGAAACGCTGCCACGATACTGACCGACTGCAGATTGCTCATAGAGCTTTCGGAAAAGACCAGTGCAATCGGAAGCAGAATCAGCAGAAGGCACCACATAAGCTGAATCGCTTTCGATGGCTGCTGTCCCTCTTCCAGACGGCGGTAGCTGTAGCAGGAAACCGTCAGCGCAATCGAATCAAACGAGGTCGCATAAAAGGCAATCATCGTGAGCAGCAGAACGACAAGAACCAGCGGTGTACACGGGATCTTCTGGAGCATGGCGATAATCATTCCATAGAGATCACCGTCTTTGGCATACTGCGCGATAAAATCCGCTTTTCCCGCCATCTGCATCCCCATCGATTCATTTCCCAGGATGATAAAGCTTAAAATCGTGGAGCCAACGCCGAATCCATATCCGCCAAGGATTGTCTGCCGCACCGTTCTTCCCCGGGAAATACTTCCGATAAAAAATGGCGCCGCCACGCACCATACCATCCAGTATGCCCAGTAATAAATAGTCCAGTTCTGCGGAAAATGCGTCTCGCGCAGCGGATCGGTATCGGTCGCCAACGTCGGGAAATACTGAATCATCCGTCCCAGCGATGAAAATCCCGTCTCGATAATATACCGCGTCTGTCCGCCGAACAGCAGCACGTACACCAGCAGCCCGAAAAACAGATAGATGCAGAGCTTTGCCAGAAAACCGATTCCGCGGAAGCCGTGAAGCAGCGAATACGTGTACACAAAACACGTAATCAGCAGAATCACAATTGTCACTGCGTTCCGGTCCAGATTGATATGGAACAATGCATTGATTGCACTTGCCATCAGCGGCGTTGCCACGCTGAATGTCGTTGCCGTTCCTGCAAGGAGTGCAAATACCGCCAGCAGATCAATCAGCCGTCCGCCGATGCCGTCCGTCTGTTTTCCCATAATCGGACGGCAGGCTTCTGAATACCGCTGCCGGTTCCGTTTCCGCACGTGCAGCATAAACCCAAATGCGGCAGCGAGAACGAGATAAAAGCCCCACGGAATCAGACTCCAGTGAAACAGCGGGTACACGCCCGCCCACTCCTGGATTCCGCCCATCTTTTCAATCTGCGGATCAGCAGCATACATCACCCATTCTGCAAAAGAATAAAACAGAATGTCTGCCGCAAGGCCGCACGTAAACATCATGGATCCCCAGGCAAAAAAAGAATATTTCGGTTTCTCGTCCTGCTCTCCTAACACAATATCGCCATATTTTGAAAATGCCAGATACAAAGAAAGCAGAAAAACGCCAAGGCCAATTGCAAGATAATAGACTCCAAAGGTATCTCCAAAGAAGAAGCGTACCTTCGCAAGAACTGTGTTGGACTGTTCCGGCAGGAGGAAAAACAAAATACTGAGCGCTGCAATCAGTCCCAACGGCAGCAGCGTGATCATCCAGTCAATCTGACCTTTTCCCCGTATTTTTCCGCTCTGTTTCTTTTTCGCCACTCTGTTTTCATCAACTGTATTCATGTTTTCTGTTCCTTTCTGCTATACTGCCCGATCCAGCTTATTTTTCTTCTGATTTTTTCTGACCCTGTGCCTCATATCCGCAATAGGACGGATCCAGTTCACAAAGCTCCGAAAAATCGTCAATTTCGATCAGGTCACCTTTCTGCATCGGGTAGATGCCAAGCTCATACTCTTGAAAATGACAGAACATTGCCACATCGTCCCAGTAAATCTGACGGTTCTTTTTTTCCTCAAACTCAAGCTCCAGGTGTTTTTTCAGCCGCTTTCCATCCTCCCCGCTCCAACGCGACACACTGAAAAGCTGCCAGCCTCCTCTGCCGCCGGTTCTGCTGCAGGAGCGTACAATTCCGTTTTCCACCTGCATCAGCCATTCGTCCGTCTCCGCATCGGTCCAGATGGCGTTGTAGCCGGAGCGCGTAAATTCCGGCGCAAGAATCTCCTTTTTGTATACCATCTGATCCCCATCCAGAATCATTGCATTTTCCAGATGCTCCCGCGCCACATAGAGGGAGGCAATGTTGTTGCAGGAATCCCAGTACGGATTCTCAATCAGCTGCACCCCTTCGTAGTTCTCCGTCAGGCATGCAAACTGCTCCTTCTGATATCCCGTTACCACATAAATCTCAAAAATCCCGTTTTCCTGCAGTGCCCGGATCACCGTATCAATCATACGGACACCGTTCACGCGGATCAGCGGTTTCGGCGTATCGAGCGTTACCGGCCGCATTCGCGTTCCAGTTCCTGCCGCCATGATAATGGCACGTTCCACACGATGTTTGTTCCGTATTTCGCAATGCTGCATCTGCTCCACTTCCATCTTTTTTCACTCTCCCACTCTTATTCTTCCTGTCCTTCTGTTTTCGCAAGCCGCTGCATCACAAGCTGATAATAATCCTTTGCATACCGGTACTGCCGCAGCGAATACTCGCCAAACTCCACGCCTAACCGGCTCTTGTACTCACACCAGTTGCTCCACAAAAGCCCGCACACCGCAATGTATGCATAAATTTTCGTGCGCACCTCCTGCGGACAGCCTTCCGTAAAATAACTGTCGATCAGCGCATCCACATGCGGACGGTCATACATCGCATAAATACAGAACATCGCCAGATCCACATGCGCATCCTGCATGCCCGCATATTCCCAGTCAATCAGACGAATTTCCGTTCCGCCGTTTTTCTCCACAAACAGAAAATTGTCCGGCACCGCATCAATATGCGTCAGCGTCCACACCTTCGGCTGTGCTTCCAGATAAGCCTCAAGCTCCAGTACATGCGCCTTCGTCGTACTGTAATCCCGATAAACAGACGGTTCTCCCTCCCACAGACTTTCATAGTATGCGATCTGGCCAAACAGAGAAAACGTATGCTCCACACACAGATGCTCCTCATGGAAGGAACGGAGCTTTTTCATACAGGCCTGCACATCCTCCGGCTTTTCCGGATCGCAGACACGCGCGCTCTCCAGATATTTCGTAATCTTATAGCCGTTTTCCGGATTGATCGACACGATTTCATCGCAGATGCCCTTTCCGTCCAGCGTCCGATATACTGCCGCCTCCTGCCTGCGGTTGATCAGAAGACTCGTACCTTCCCCCGGAATCCTCATAATGTACCGTTCGCCGCGACAGCGGAATAAAAACGAACGGTTTGTCATTCCCTTTTTCAGGACCTCAATCCCCGTGATCTCCTCCCCGGAAACCGAAAGCACCCGTTCAATTTCTGCCATCGCATCCGACTTCAGCTGATCCGAATTTTCATCCAGCTCCCGCAGCTGCTCGTAGGTATTGATCTCCACCACAGCCCCTTCCGGGACAAGCTTTGCCTGCACCGGCATCCCGTTTTCCGCAAAAAGGGCATCCTCCCAGAAAACATGGTCATACCGGCGATCCTGTACCATCGTTTCAATTCGCCGCGCCATCGACTGTGCCACAGAATCCGTCAGATAGCTGATGCCGATCATATGATTTCCTTCTTTTTCCCCGCCTTGGGGCACAAGCTCCCACTTCCGGCTCACACGAACCGTACTGTCGGGATCTTTTGCATCGCTCACCAGATACCAGGAATACCACTCATATTCCGAAAACGGATTTTCCCGGCACCAGAGGTCGCACGGCATAAGATACGTTTCGCCAAGCTGCGGCAATACCTTTGCCAGGGAATGCAGGTTGTTTTTCTCTGCATACTCCATATTGACAACCAGCTTCACGCCATACTGGTCAACCAGATAATCGTACTGTTCCTTTTTAAAACCAACGACAACATAAATTTCCTTCACCTTTACCGCATGAAGCTGACGGATCAGCCGCTCGATCAGCGGTTCCCCCTCTACTTCCAAAAGCCCTTTCGGCGTTTCCATATTAATCGGCACCATCCGCATTCCATATCCGGCAGCCAGAATCACCGCATTTTTCGGGCGATGCTTTGCCATCTCAAGCCTGGCTTTTTCCGTCAGCTCCATATCTGTTGTTAAAAAGCCCTGCCCCTGCAGCGCTTTCACCGAACGGTTTACCATTCCCAGTGAAAACCCACACCGCTCCGCCAGCGCACGCTGGTTCCGGCAGTGGTATTGCATGATCACGTTCAAAATATCAGATTCTTGTTTGTTCATGTACATCTATCCTTTCGTTTTCGTGAACATTGTTATTATAATACAGGACCGGCGGCATGTCAAGCTGCCAGCCGATCCTGAAAATAAATCCCCTAAATGCTGTATCGCTGTCCGCACAAGTAGACAGGTGTATTAATCCTTCTCGTATCTTTCAATCAAACACTGATGCTCCTTGGTACTCTTATCATAGTTAATTCCCACAAGCAGAATATCACCACTGTAGCTCAGAATTGAGGAAGGATATTTTTTGTCCTTGATCTGCTGCACAGCTGTTCTCACGTTTTGATTCCACTTGAGTTCTACAATCAATGCCGGATAGTCACTTTTGTACTCAGGTTTCGGTATAAACACAAAGTCTGCAAACCCTCTGCCTGTCGGAAGTTCACGAATCGGTTTGAAATAGTACTGCATCGCACTCAAATATGCGATTGCGAGTACACTGCTAAGTGAATTTTCATTGTTATACGGAATAGAAGAAGCATACTCGTTATGGATTTTTTCAATCTGAACCGCAACCGCCACCCCATCCATGTCGAGCGTGGAATCCAGTAAATTTTCTGAGTCCTGCTGGAATTTCAGCAACTCATTCCAGGGCTTGCTCTCGACAGCTGTCGTTAGTTCCTGCCGAATTTCCTCATTGGGCACAAAAGCGGTTTTCAATTTTTGATTATATCCCAGGTATCCCAGGTGAATCATGTAGGTCAACACATCGTCCTTGCTCTTGATATTTATCGTATCATTCTTAAAGGTTGCCGTGTTCACCTTCACTTCTGAGCCGGAGAGCATTTCTATGATTGCGGTTTTCAGACCATCATAATTCATATTGATCAATGGTACAACCGTATCATAAGAAGCCGTTTCAGACCAATAACTCTTATATTCTCCTCTTAGCATTACGCTAACAACTGCTCTGGGATTATATACTTGATGATCCCTCAGAAGATAGCCGTCATACCAGCGTTTTACTTCTTCAAAATCCTGATCATATTCTTCAGCTAAGCTTTTTACTTCTTCCTCCGTAAATCCAATATACGGCGCCAGTCTGCTCGGACTTAGCATTGTGAACTCATCAAAATTATTCAGTGCTGACTGTGTTTTCTCCTTTTTTATCGGAAGAATGCCCGTCAGGTACGCAAGCTGGATATACTTTGTTGGTTCTGTTCCTTTAAACATTCCTCTGAGAAAGTTGATATAGTCTTCCTGTGCCTTCGCATTAGAGGCTTCGTCGCGAATCAGGACATCCCATTCATCAATAATGATAATAAACTTTTTCCCTGTCAGAGCGTTGATCTGCGATAAAGCTTCTGGCAGGGATTTTGTCTCCACCGGAAGAGCATCTGGATAGTACTCCTTAAGCTCTGCAATCGTTCTCTCCGAAATATAAGGGACTACCTGTTCTGATCCCCCAGCTGGTTCCATACACCATTGAATGTCAAGATGAATGACGTCATACTGGTTTAAATGCTTCTTAAAATCTGTGCTTTTGCTGATTTCCAAATCAGCGAACATTGCTTCTGAATTGCAGCCTCTGCTGTAATAAGCCGTTAGCATATTCGCTGTAACAGACTTTCCAAACCTTCTCGGACGACTGTTGCAAATATAGCCTTGTAACGTATTTAGCACCTTGTTTGTATATTTAATGAGTCCACTTTTGTCTACATAAATTTCAGAATTCAAAGCAACCTGGAACGCAGAATTGTCTGGATTAACAAACATTCCCATAATGTATCACGCTTCTTTCCCGGGCAGCATGGTACACCATGCCTGCTATATTTTAATTTTACCGTAACTATCCAAAAGACAATTACATTTTATCATCTGACAAGGCAAATAGCAAGTTACTGTGAACGGTGTGAACCAACCGGTACAAGATCCACGCAGACAATCTCCGGAATATTGTTGAACCGCGGAATCACCTCCGTATTTCCAAGCCCCGCAGACAGAACCAGATGCCTTTTTCCATCCTTTGAATCAAAAACACCCTTCAGCCGTCCCGGAAACCAGCCCATATCCGGCGCATATACACCGCCGATCCCAGGTAAAATGACCTGCCCTCCGTGAAGATGGCCGGAAAACACGCAGTCCACGTTCCATTCCTCCAGGGCATCATTTTTCAGCCAGGCAATCGGAAGATGACTAAGCAGGATCTTGTAACGGTCGGTATTCTCAAAATCCCACAGAAACATGCATTCGCTAAGATCAGCTTCTTCCGTTTCCAGGTATTTGTCCGGCAGGCAGTAACCGTAAATGCCGCCGATGCGAAGAGACTGGCCTTTTACAGTAATATCCCGGTATTGGTGCTCCAGAACGATTGCACCGGCGTCCTGATACAGTTGTGTGACGTCTGTGCCAAAATTGTCCCGGTATTCTATCTCATGATTTCCCAGGGACAGATAGACGGGAGCAATCTCGCATAGAGAAGAAATTAAATTGGTAGCAATCTCTGTGACGGGCTCTCCGGAATTTAACAGATCCCCCGTAAGCAGAATCAGGTCGGGAGACTGACTTGCTATCCTGTCAATCAGCTCCTGATTGTCTTCTCCAAACTCGCTGTTGTGCAGATCCGTCAGCTGCAAAATCCGGATTGGGGTGTCGATTTTGTCGGATGAGATCTGATAGGAAGAGCAGCTTAGGGAGTGTTTCGATTGGTCAAGGTTTTGGCAGGTTGTGATTCCGAGGAATAGAAGTATAATAATGACGAGCACCCATTTATGCTGCCTTGATGTTTGCATTGATTTATCCATATATTGATATACTCCTTGTCTGCCACTTTTAATGGAAAAATCTTTGATTTTGTTATGCTCCAAGTATCTGGTCTTATCATTTTTTCATATGATTTTTAAAAAATTCAACACAATACTTAAACGATTCTCTATCCACCACTGATGCTACGATAAAAAATGCAGGAATAACTAAGAGACATACCACTGTTGCGTGAAGAATAAGCGAAAAATACGTTTAGTGTAACTTTCTTGCAAAGTTCAGATATACATCAATCAAATCACATACAGGCATTAATCTTGATTATTCGGGATGAATATTCCGGATGAGTTTCCATCAACTGTCCGGTGATATGAAAATCACTTTTTAGATTTACTTTTGTGCATGCCGAATCATAATTTCTATGAGAAATATTGGTAAAAGCTGCTATGCACCGCAGATACGGCAAGGTCTTGACTAATATTCCCATAAAAATGGACAAATAATCAAGCACAAAACAGGCGATTTCCGAGTACCGGAACTCCGATTTCCAAATTTCCGGATTTGCGATTTCGAGTCGCAAGAATATTCACGTAATAAACTGGAGAACCCTTTTCTATATCACCACTTTCAAAACCGGCATTTCTGGCGGCTTAAAAGTTATGCACAAAATATCAAATCGGATTTTTGAAATTTTCTTCAAAAAAACACTTGACTTTTTATTAGCAGGCTATCAATATAAAAAACGACCTACATACTTTTTTATCAAAAGATAAAATTTGTAATGATGAATAATACATAATGTCCGTTTTATGCGCTGATCCGTGAGATGCTGATTTAAATATTCTCTATCTTTCAAAAGTTCATTTAATATTATTTCAAAATACTCGTCCCGAAAAGAAGAATCATATACTTTTTTTATCAATTCAATGTATCTACATGCCCAATTATAAGTGCAAGTATTTACATACTTATCTGTGTATTTTAATAGTTTTTCATTTATATCCTTCCATAGCATCCTACTATTAATTTCTCTATTCGTAACTGGAGAATGAACAATGCTATTTTCTCTTACATAATAAAAATAAAACGTTTCCGAAATATGAATTATGTTTTTCGCCCTTAGAAGTAATTCAGGAAATATATATGTATCTTCATTTATTTTCCCTTCTGGAAATGAAAGAACTAATTTATTTCCTCCAAAGGAATCACTTTCAAGAAATAGACTCTTTCTATACAGCCCATCCCATATTGTTGATTTTAAATGCTTTTTTTCCGAAAAAGAAACATTCATAAAATTATCTAAGGCAGACCAAGAATCATAGACTACTACTTCTCCATTACCTAGATGTGGAAATTTATTATCAGTTTCTGAAAAGTATTGAAAATCTGCTTTAGCTATATCGGCATTGTATTCTAACATTTTTTTCAGCAATACCTCATACATATCTTCCCTAATGCAGTCATCGCTATCTACAAATCCAAAGAAATCACCTTTGGACTCAATTATGCCACGATTTCTGGCTGAAGAAAGTCCACCATTTCTTTTATGGATTACCTTTATTCGCGTATCATTTGCAGCCAACTCATCGCAAATTTTTGAAGAATTATCTGTAGATCCATCATCCACTAAAATAACTTCAATATTTCTATAAGTCTGTCTTAAAATTGAGGCAACGCATCTTCGAACAAATGCCTCAACATTGTAAACTGGTACGATGATACTGATTATTTCTTTCATCGTTACATATCTCCTATCTTCCTTTAAATCTGATGTATTTTAAGTCAAATTCCATTTGTTCATGATGTATATAAAACTGATTTAATATAGCAATTCCTAACAAAACAAAATTAGAATATAAAGTTCTCAGAATTCATTACCATCATCTTGCGAGACTGTGAGAAAAAGTCTGTAAATAAGATTCTTCTATGATATGCAAGGGTGGTGAGCTTACAGTTTGAGCTTTTCACCCTTGTTTTATATATAACAGTTGTTGAATGGCATGTCAAGAGCAGGCGGTTTTCCGCCTGTCTTGATCGTCGGTTTACTCGTTATTCTGGAAGACGACCTTCGTACATAATACTCAGTTCGCCATATACCTGCGCCCAGTTTCGAATCGTACTGGTCCATTTTTTCGTAGCCTCAAAAGTGGCCAGGTACAGCGCTTTTAAAAGGGCCGTATCGCTTGGGAATACGCTTCTCTGCCGATTCAGCTTCCGGTAGGTGGAATTCAGGGATTCAATCGCATTGGTGGTATAAATCACCGTTCTGACCGTCGTTGAAAACTTGAAAATTGGAGAGATGGCATCCCAGTTATCCTTCCAGCGTTTCATGGAATTCGGATATTTGGGAGACCATTTTTCAGTTACACGATCTAAGGCTGCCAGCGCTTTCTTTTCATCTGCGGCCTGATAAATGGTCTTCAGATCCGCTGCAAATGCTTTTCTGTCCTTGTCAGGGACATATTTCAGTGTGTTTCTTACCTGGTGTACGATACAGCGCTGATACTCGGTTTTTGGAAAAGCAGCAGCGATTGCTTCTTTGATGCCGGTTAAACCATCTGCACAGATGATTAATACATCTTTGACACCCCGGTTTTTCAGTTCGTTCATAACGGAAAGCCAGTATTTTGCGCTTTCGTTGTCGCCAACGCTGATGGTCAGAACCTCTTTCTTTCCTTCCGTGTTGATTCCAAGAATCACGTAAGCTGCAAGCTTTCGGATCACACCATTATCTCTTACGGAATAGTGAATTGCGTCAATGTAGAGAATGGGATAGACTTCGTCCAACGGCCGGTTCTGCCAGTCTTCGATCTGTGGCAGGATCTTATCGGTTACATCGGAAATAAAACTCTCCGAGGTTTCAAAGCCATAAATATCTTCGATGGTTTCGGAAATCTGTCGGGTAGTCATTCCTTTGGCATGCTATAAAAGTTTTCCCGTTTCCGGATGCACCTTTCAGTATGATATGATGATCATCCGTGATATAACGGCAGGTTGAAAATTCAAGCATCTGTCCTTTGTCCAGCTTTCTGTCAGGATGGTATTCAATTGCTTCTACACTGGCATTCGGATACCGGAATTCTGCATTGCGGATAAGCTTTTGAAGTTTCGAGTTTTTACGTTTTTCCCACTCCCTGTCAACCAGCATTCCGAATCGGTCTTCAAAAGATAAATCCTGATAGGTAGCTGCATCAGCGCATTGGTTTTCAAAAGCAGATGCCATGGCAGACAATCGCATTTCATGAAGTTTATCAATGGTTACCTGACGGATCATGAGCGGTCACCCCCTTTGTAATAAGAGGCTCCCCTGGTGATGCCATATTTCAAGCTCTCTTTATTGGATACACGAGCTGACTCAGATGTCAATACAACTTTATCCTGACCATTTTTCAGAATTGTACTGATATTTTTCAAGCTTGGGTTAGGGGTATAGCTAAGCGCTTTGGCACATGCGTTTTCCAAACGGTCCGTACCATAACGGTCTGCAAGTTTCATGAGTGATGCACAGGATTTATATCCCTGTTGCTCTACTTTATGCATAAACAGGAAATGTTTTATTACAAGATGTGTGGAATGTCCCATGGATTTCCCCCAATCGAGAAAACTTTCCGTATTGTATTCCAAAAATTTCCGGTGATTTTCAGGCATGTGTTCCGGTAAGTAGATTGGTTCAGGCACATACATTTTCCGTACATGAGATGCTATGCGATCTCCATGATAGAAAACTTCAATGCTGTTTTCTGCAGCGCGGATATCGACTTTTTTACCAATGAATTCATATGGCACCGAATACTTGCAATTTCCAACCGTTATGAGATAATCAGGTTGTATGGTGGCAGTTGACCAGACAGCCGTTTCATACGGGGAAGCAGGTAATGGCATGAGGAAGTCCCTTTCTTCTTCAAGAAAAGCTGATAACCGGCTTCCTTTCTTTTTCTGAAAAGGTTTTGCATTGAATTCTTCCAGCTTTTTATGAATCGCCTTGTTGAGTGTAAGCGTCAAATAAAACAGTGTATAGAAAAATAACCGTCAGCCTTTTATACTAA
>ENA-ORPH01001265-ORPH01001265.1-human-gut-metagenome-genome-assembly--contig:-NODE-1265-length-24896-cov-3.611529_pt1 | contig 24896 bp, 10 predicted proteins | sample MGYA00242142_ERZ509074 | MGnify/ENA primary metagenome ERZ509074 (study PRJEB26280, sample SAMEA2338724) | human gut metagenome | biome: human gut; feature: human-associated habitat; material: faeces...
TTTGTTTTAAAATTGTATAATTGCAAAATTTAACAAATTTCTACAAATATATTAGATAAATTGAACGCAGGAGGATTTATATATGTTTAAAAAAGGCTTGTTTTTATTAATGCCATCGCTTATTATTCCGTTTTTTACTTCTAGTTCAATTTCCAAAGGGCAAATTAAGCTCTCACCAAAAATTGTTTTTGAAAATGATAGCTATGAAAGCTTGAGTTTAGAAAATGATGAGAATACTGAAGAACCACAGAATTTATCGGTTCTTATCAAATTGGATTATGATGAATTTAAAGAAACGACAATTGAAAGTGACAATGTTAATTTAATACGCGAAAAATTATTTAAAGAAGGCAAGAGTTATCATTCTGCCAAAAATAAAGAACTCGCAAAGAAATTAGATTTGTCTAATTTTGATAATGTTTATGTTTCAGAATATTCACCATATATCAGTGTTGATACAACTTTTTCTAATATTGCAGATAATCAATTTGATGTCTTAAATAATATTGCTGATAAAGAATTTGTTGAAGCAATATATATAAATAAAGAAATTGAAAATGAACCTAATTTAATTAATGCTAAAAATTTTGCAGGAGTTACAAAAAATTACTTTAATTCTAAGTATAATGATTTGGATGGAGAAGGTGTTGTAGTTGGTGTTCTTGAGACGGGCATTGCTGATAAAACACATGTAAATTTGAAATACTCTGATGTAGAAGTTAGAGATGAATGGTATTATATTGAAACTGTTACAGAACATGCAACTAAAATGGCAGGTATTATCGCTGGAAATAATAGTATTGCTCCTAAATGTAAGATTTTAAGCGTTGAGTTATTTGGTAATCCAGTCAGTGAAATCGATTGGTTATTAAATAGAAATGTCAATGTTATAAATATGAGTTATGGTGAAGGCAATCCTAGTGGCAATTACAATTCGAGTTCTGCTTATATGGATTACATTGTTTCAACTTATAAAGTTACTATTGTTGCTGCATCTGGAAATGAGCCGCAAAATGTTACAAATCCTGGACTTGGATATAACGTTATTACTGTTGGTGCTTGTACATCTCAAGATATATATGCAACAAGTTTTTCAGGATTTAATGTAAATAGCGGACCGCGAAAACCAACAATAGTTGCTCCTGGTTATGAAATAGGCATTCCGTATTTTTATGATAAATCATCAGGTACTAGTTTATCAGCGGCAATAACGACAGGTTGTATTGCTTTATTGATGCAAAAAGATGAATTATATAAAATAAATCCACAAAGGGCGATAGCTGCTGTTGCTGGAAATGCCAAAAGACCAGTAGGAAACAATATGGGAACAGATTTAAATAATTATATTGGTGCTGGAGCTTTAAACTTTAAAAATATTTTAGATTTTGACGTTCAAAATTATCTTATAACAATTGATGATAGTACAAAAACAAAAACATATAAAGATATTTTGCTCTGCTCTAAGGATCGGGTTATTAGAGTCGCTGTTTCTTGGCTAGCTAAGGCGACTGGAAAAGAAAGTGAGACAACTTTTTCTAATTATGATGTTCATATTATAGATACTAATGGAAATATTGTTGCTAGTCAGACAACTTCAAGTGATTGCATTGAATTTCTTACTATTAAAGCACCTAAAGATGGATTTTATGGTATAAAAGTTGTTCAAAAAGGCAATAAGGTAGTTGAAGGTGAGAAAATAGCTATTTCTTATACTTTATATAATGAATAACGATATATAAAACGCAATAAAAATTTAAATGAATAAAAGAGATAAATATATGAGATTATAAAATATACTTATCTCTTTTTTAATATTAGAAAAAATTCTCTTTACACATTTCTACTTATGTCAAAATTAATTAGCAATCTTTTGTTGTAAATGCTAAAAAAGGAATTATAATTTTTAGTGAAAGTGAGGGTTTGTTATGAAAGAAATAAAGCAATTTCAAACTGAAAGTAAAGAATTATTAAATCTTGTTATCAATTCAATTTACTCAAACAAAGATATTTTTCTTCGTGAATTAATTTCTAATGCCAGTGATGCAATTGATAAATATAAATATATGGCTTTAACTGAGAAAGATATTCCTGTTAAAGATTATGAGATTTGGCTCTCGGTTGATAAAGATGCCAGAACTTTAACAATTAAAGATAATGGCATCGGTATGTCTAAAGAAGGCTTGATCGATAACTTAGGAACTATTGCTAAATCTGGAAGTAAGGAATTTTTAAAGAAAATTCAAGATAGTAAAGACAAAGCAGATATCAATATTATTGGACAGTTTGGTGTTGGTTTTTACTCAGCTTTTATGGTCGCTGATAAGATTACTGTAAGAACAAAATCTTTAAATGATAAAGGATATGTTTTTGAAAGTGATGGTCAAGATAGCTATTCAATAGATGAAGATCCATCTATTGAAAATGCTGGAACTGAAATAATTTTACATTTAAAAGATGATACTGATGAAGTAAAGTATTCTTATTATCTTGAAGATTATGAAATTCAAGAACTTGTTAAAAAATATTCTGATTATATCCGTTATCCAATTAAAATGAATATCACTCGACACGAACAAAAAAAGGATGTCGATGGTAAACCTATTGAAAATGCTTATGAAGATATAATTGAAACTAAGACATTGAATTCGATGGTTCCTTTATGGAAACAACCTAAAAAAGATGTTACTGATGAGAAATTAAACGCTTTCTATAAAGAAAAATTTATGGATTATGAAGATCCTTTGTTAGCATTTAATGTTAAGGTTGATGGTCTTGTCTGTTATAATGCTTTGCTTTATATTCCAAGTCATGTTCCACAAGATGTTTATAGTACTGAATATGAAAAAGGTTTGGATTTATATGCTAAAGGTGTTTTCATTCAAGAAAAATGCAAAGCTTTAATTCCTGATTATTTAAGATTTGTTCATGGTCTTGTTGATAGTGATGATTTGTCTTTAAATATATCTCGTGAAATGCTTCAAGATGATGCTACTTTAGCAAAAATTAAAGATAGTATAGAAAAGAAGATATTATCAAATCTCAAGGATTTGAAAGAACATGATAATGAAAAATATTTAAAGTTCTTTAATCTATATGGCTCTTTCTTTAAATACGGAATTTATTCATCATATGGTTCTAAAAAGGAAGAACTCCAAGATATGCTTTATTATGATTGCTTGAGTAAAGATCAAATGATCACTTTAAAAGATTATGTTTCTGGCATGTCTAAGGATCAAAAATATATTTATTATGCTTGTGGAAAAACTTTGGAAAGCATTCGCCTTTTACCACAGATTGAAAAATATAAGAAAAATAACATAGAAGTTTTGTTCTTGAAAGATAGTATTGATGAATTTACTATGTTAATGATGCACGATTATGATGGAAAAGAATTTAAGAATATTGGTGAAGAAGATAAAAGTGATCTTACAACAGAAGAAAAAGAAAAAGTAGAAAATCTTGTTAAAGATAATAAAGATCTTTTAACTTCTTTAAAGGATGCATTGAAAGATAAAGTTGATGATGTCACTTTCTCATCAAGTTTGGTTGATTCTCCGGTTTGTATTTCAACAAAAGATAAGGTATCGATGAATGTTGAAGAGGTTATGGATAAACAACCTGAAACATCTGGAAAAGTAAAATCTAATAAGGTTCTTGAAATCAATCCAGACCATGAATTGTTCCAAGCTATAAAAAGCTTGAGTGAATCTGGTAAAAATGTTGAAGCTTATGCAGATGTTTTATATAACGAAGCTTTACTCCTTCAAGGTTTCGATATAAAAGATAAAACAGACTTTGTTAAGAGTTTGAATCAATTGATGGTTGATGCATTAAAAAAATAAAAAGATAAATAATATAAAAGGTCTGAATTCTTAAAAAATTCAGACCTTTTATTCTATTATTCTTTTTAAATTTGGATTTAAAGAAGTAGTGATTTCATAAGGAATAGTTTTATATTGTTTTGACAAATAATTAATATTTAAATTATCTCCTATCAATTCTATTTCATCTCCAATTTTGTATTTGTTTTTAGAAAACATTAGGGTGTGATTCATCATGATGTTTCCAACGTTTTTAATAATTTCACCATTTATGAAACCAAGAAGTGTGGTATTTCTTTTTAGGCCATCAGCATATCCGAAAGGTATTGTATAGATGTATCCATTTTCTGGAACTGTTTTTTTATTTCCATAACCAACTTCTTCTCCTTGTTTAACTTCTTTTATGCACCAAATAGGAGAATATAATTTTAAAACAGTTTTTAAATTAATATTAGGCATATCGACAAGGCCATATAAAGCTCCGCCTATTCTTAGAAATTTTGAGTCATCTTTTTCTAAAATATAATTAGAAGATTGATGATGATAAATAATTTTATTATCGAATATTTTTAAAATTTCAGTGAGAATATTTGTTTCTTTTTCGTAATTTTCTTTGCATGTATGATGAGCAAAAATTCCAGTTAAAAGAAGATTGGAGTGAGAAATTATTTTTTTTGCTTCTAAAGCTTCATATGGCAAAAGTCCATCTCTTTTCATACCTAAATCAAAAAATAATTGAATGGATAAGGGAATTTTAGTTTTACTAATATCTTCTAATTGCTTTAGACTCATGATACTCAGTGTTAATTTCAGGGCTAAAACACTTTTTAAATCTGATGTGTTTTCTAATAGCAAAATCGGGGAAAGAATAAGACTTTTTCTAAGTTGCAAGGCTTCATTTATGCTTGCTACCATAAAAAATTTGCAACCTGATAGTGCTAATTCTTGGCTTATTTCTTTTATTCCGTGCCCATAGGCGTTTCCTTTTACAACAGCTATTATTTCTTTGTTTGTTTTAGATTTAATTTCAAGATAATTATGTCTTAGGTTTTCTTTGTTGATTTTTATATATGTTCTCACAATTTATAATATGCAGAAAGCAAAACTAAAATTAGAAATTAAAGCATAAAAAAATAGACAATTTCTTGTCTATTTAATTAGAAAATTAATTTTTAGAAAGCTCCAGAAGCGAAGTGATCAGCATAGGCTTTATAGGCTTGTTCTTCATCACTTCCTTCAATTTCTATAAGAATTGTTTCATTTGCGTTAATTATTGTATCGAAAACGTTCATAATAGACTTTAAATCTGCTGTTTCTCCGTGCTCTGTTTTTAAAGTAATATTGGAAGTATAGCGATTAGCAATGCTAACTAATTCAGCAGCTTTTCGAGAAATTAATCCTCTTTCATTTGTTACTTTAGCTGTAATTGTTTTCATACGCGAAAACCTCCATAAATATATTATTATTTTATAAAAATGAAAGCGCTAAATCAACTAATAAATATTTTTAACATACTTTTTTTCAAATTATTTTCTTTATATTTTAAAAATAATGTTATTTTGTTATACTTTAAATAAGAAAGTTTTACTTATTGAATTTTCTTTCTTTTTATTAAAGGAGTGCTCATGCAACGAGTAAAAAAAGCTATTATTCCAGCTGCTGGTCTTGGAACCCGTTTTTTACCAGCTACAAAATCAATGCCGAAAGAAATGCTTCCGATTGTTGATACACCGACGATTCAATTTATAGTTGAAGAGGCGGTTAAGTCTGGGATTGAAGAAATTTTAATTATTACTAATTCTAATAAACACTCGATGGAAAATTATTTCGATACGAATTATGAATTAGAAATGAGATTAAAAGAAAGCGGGAAAAATGATCTTGTTGACCTTATTAAACAGGTAGCTTCTTTAGCTAATATTTATTATGTTAGACAAAAAGAACCTAAGGGATTAGGACATGCTATATCTTGTGCTCGTTCTTTTGTCAACAATGAACCTTTTGCTATATTGTTGGGGGATGATATGGTTACCAGTGAAGGAAAGCCTGCTTTACTTCAATTAGTTGATGCTTATAATAGTAAAAATTGTTCTATTTTAGGAGTACAAGAGGTTCCACATACTGACGTTAATAAATATGGTATTGTTACACCTTCACGCGATGTTGCTGATGGTAAGAAAATATTTAAAGTTGTCGATATCAATGAAAAACCAGATATTGATAAAGCTGAAAGCGATTATGCTGTTTTAGGACGCTATATTTTAACACCGGAAATTTTTGAAATTTTAGGAAAAACTGCTCCTGGTAAAAACGGGGAAATTCAACTTACTGATGCTATCAAAGAATTGATGGTTCATAAACCTGTTTATGCTTGTGCTTTCGAAGGAACAAGATATGATGTAGGTGATAAGTTTGGATATGTTAGAGCTACTATCGATTATGCTTTAAAAAGACCAGATATGAGCGCTAAGGTTAAAAATTATATAAAAGAATTAGCAAAAACTTTTTAAAATGTTATTTTTATTTACAAATTAAAAAAAACAAGGGGTATAATATTATTGGATTTTGGAGGAAATATGAAAGAAATCAAGAAATCATTCTTGTCGGTTGATGGTAATACTGCAGCCGCATTAGCTAGCTACACATTTACAGAAGTAGCTGCTATTTATCCTATTACACCGTCATCTCCTATGGCGGAACTTGTTGACGTTTATTCTTCTCAAGGAAAGAAAAACGCTTTTGGAAATTGTGTTAAAGTTGTTGAATTACAAAGTGAAGGTGGTGCCTCTGGTGCTGTTCATGGTGCATTGCAAGCAGGAAGCTTAGCAACTACTTATACAGCCAGCCAAGGTTTACTCCTTATGATTCCAAATATTTACAAATGGGTTGGTGAATGCATTCCAGCAGTAGTTCATGTTGCTGCTCGTTCTTTAGCAAGCCGTTCACTTTCTATTTTTGGTGACCATCAAGATATTTATGCTTGTCGTCAGACTGGTGCTGCTATGCTTTGCTCACACTCAGTTCAAGAAATTGCTGATTTATCACCTATGGCTCATTTATTAGCAATAAATTCTTCTTCACCTGTTATTGACTTCTTTGATGGTTTCCGTACATCACATGAAATTCAAAATGTTGAATTTGTCGATGATGAAAATTGGAAGGAACTTCTCGATTTAGAAAAAGTTGAAGAATTCCGTAAGAGAGCTTTAAATCCTCATGGTCACGCTGTCACTCGTGGTGGCGCTGAAAATGATGATATCTGCTTCCAAGGTCGTGAAGCTCAAAATGTTCACGAAGCAAATATTGTTACTGAAGCTGAAAAATTATTCAAACAAGTCAGTGAATTAACAGGTAGAACTTATGCTCCATTTGTTTATTATGGCGCAAAAGATGCAACTAAGGTTATCATTGCTATGGGTTCTGTTACAGAAACAGCTCATGAAGTAATTGATGATTTAATGGCTAAAGGTGAAAAAGTCGGTATGGTTAAAGTTCATTTATATCGTCCTTTCTCTGCCAAACATTTAATTGCTGCTATTCCTTCTACTGTTACAAAGATTGCAGTTTTAGATAGAACTAAAGAACCAGGTTCTTTAGGCGAACCTTTATATTTGGATGTCGTTGCTGCCCTTGAACAAGAAAATCGTCATGTTGATGTTCTTGTTGGTGGTCGTTATGGTATTTCTAGCAAAGATACTCAACCTAACCAAATCAAAGCAGTTTATGATTTCCTTGATAGTGAAAAACCATTTACTGGATTTACAATTGGTATCAATGATGATGTAACTCATTTATCTTTACCAGTTGATTCTGAATATCATGTAAATAATACTTACACATCTTGCTTATTCTATGGTTTAGGCAGTGATGGTACAGTTTCTGCAAATAAGTCTTCCATTAAGATTATTGGTGATGCAACTCATCAATATGCTCAAGCTTATTTTGCTTATGACTCTAGAAAAGCTGGTGGTGTTACAAGAAGTCACCTCCGTTTTGGTAAAGATCCTATTCGTTCAACATATTATATTGAACATGCAGATTTCATCTCCTGTTCTATGGATTCTTATATCTTGAAATATAATATGGTTAAGAATTTGAAGAAGGGGGGTACTTTCTTATTAAATACTGATATGACAGATGAAGAACTTATTCATTCAATGCCAAACCGCATGAAGAAATTATTAGCTTTAAAGAATGCTAAGTTCTATGTTATTGATGCTAATAAGATTGCTGCTGAAATCGGTATGGGTCGTCATACCAATACTACTTTACAAGCTTCATTCTTCTTCTTGAATCAAAATATCATGCCATATTCTGAAGCTCAAGAATGGATGAAGAAATTTGCCAAGAAGTCTTATTCTAAAAAAGGTGATGACGTTGTTCAAATGAACTACAAAGCCATCGATGCCGGTGCTGAAGGTCTTCGTGAAGTTAAAGTTGATCCAAGTTGGGCAGATTTAACAGTAAATGCTGTCAAAGAATCTACTGGTGATGATTACTTCGATTCTTATGTTGATGTTGTCGGTTCACTTGATGGTTATGATTTACCAGTCAGTAAATTCACTGAATATGAATTGCTTGATGGTACAATGCAAAACAATATTACATTTAAAGAAAAAAGAGCAACAGCTGACAGAGTTCCATTATGGCACAAAGAAAATTGTATTCAATGTAATCAATGTGCATTTGTCTGTCCACATGCTACAATTCGTCCATTTGTTTTAAATGATGAACAAATTGCTAAACTCCCTGAAGATGAACGTGAAGATGTTTTAAATTTGATGGGTGGTCCTAATACAAAAGGTCTTAAATTCCGTATTCAAGTCAGTCCAATGAACTGCGTTGGTTGTGGTATCTGCTTTGTTCAATGCCCAGGTAAAGGCGGAAAGAAAGCCTTGGAAATGGTTGAAGCTAAGACTCAATATCACCACGAAAAAGCTGCTGATATTCTCTATAAAGAAACTGAATCTAGAACAGATTTATTTCCATTAAATACAGTTAAGGGTGCTGCTTTCTTACCAGCTTATCAAGAAGTTTCTGGCGCTTGTGCTGGTTGTGGTGAAACTCCATATTATCGTTTGGTTTCACAATTATTTGGAAAAGATATGTTAGTTGCTAATGCAACTGGTTGTTCTTCTATTTATAATGGTTCAACTCCACTTACTCCATTTGTCACCGATAAAAATGGTGAAGGTGTTGCTTGGGCTAACTCTTTATTCGAAGATAATGCTGAATTTGGTTTCGGTATGAGAGTTGCTGTTGACTTCCGCTTAACTCAAATTGTTGAAATTCTTGAAGCTAATAAAGCTGAATGCGAAGAAGAACTTGTTTCCTTAATCAATGACTATGAAGAACATATCAAAGATAGAAAATATGTTAGAACAATACTTCCTGCATTGATTTCTGCTATTGAAAATTCTAAATGTGAAGGCATCAAGAAAGTTCTTGAATTCAAGAAAGACTTACTTGATAAATCTGTTTGGATTGTTGGTGGTGATGGTTGGGCTTATGATATTGGTTATGGTGGTCTTGATCATGTTCTCGCCAATGAAGAAGATGTCAATGTTATGGTTCTTGATACTGAAGTATATTCAAATACTGGTGGTCAAGCTTCTAAATCTACACAAACAGGTGCTATTGCTAAGTTTGCTGCTTCTGGTAAAAAGACAGCTAAAAAGAATCTCGCTTTAATGGCTATGGCTTATGGTCATGTCTATGTTGCTCAAGTTTCTTTAGGCGCTAACCCAATGCAAGCTTTGAAGGCTTTCCAAGAAGCTGAAAGCTACAATGGTCCATCTCTTATCATCTGCTATTCTCCTTGCCAAGAACATGGTATTAAAGGTGGCTTATCCAATGCTCAAATCATTGAAAAGAAAGCTGTCGAATGTGGTTATTTCCCAATCTTCCGTTATGATCCACGCCGTGAAGAAAAAGGTGAAAATCCATTACAAATGGATTGCAAAGAACCTAACTTTGATTTATTCCGTGACTTCGTTATGGAACAAACAAGATTCTCTCAACTTCCAAAGGTCAATCCAGATCACGCTGAAGAATTGCTTGCTAAATCACAAAAATATGCTGAAAAGCGTTATCATACCATTTTAAAAATGGGTAATTAATTAAGTTAGTACTATAAAAAAGAAAAAGTTGAACAATTATTTGTTCAACTTTTTTTATGGAAAAAATGTTGTTTGTAAAGGGCTTTCATTTTGATTTTTGTTGACAAACAATAAAAAAATTATTATAATAATTTTAATTGTTATACATTTAAGAAAGGAGATATTTTTTTAACAAGGACATTATATTTATATAGAAAGGCTTTTATGCAAAAAAAAATAACTTTTGGTGTTTTATTTTTAGCTTTTTCAGCTATTTTATTTACATCTTGTAATAATCAAACAACTAATTCTTCAAGTTCTTCATCAAGTTCTTATTCTAGTATTTCTACTTCACTTCCTTCTTCCAGCAGTTCGAGTTCTTCTATCCCAAGTTCTTCTTCGATCAAGAACGAGATTTCTATTTCGGTTTCTGGACCTAAGGTTGTTAGATACGGCAATACGATAGAATTAACCGTTAATGTTACTGGTACTGAGAACAAAACGGTTATTTGGAAAAAATCTTCTGATTTAATTTCTATCAGCAATAATATTGTTTCTGTCACTCGTCAAGTTGAAGAAGACACTGAAGTAACTATAACTGTTCAACCAGTTGCTGATCTTTCCAAAGAATATTCTTTTGTTATCACTGTTTTAGCTCCTGAACCTGATCCTGTTTTAACTCAAGATATGTTGGATGTGTTAAAAACTGATAGAATTGAATTTAATGGTACAACTACAATTGATCTTTACTCTATAGCTTCTGATAAATATTACAGTTCAACAATTGTCGAAAGCTATACAAACATGAAGGATAATTTCTGGTCAGCTGCTTATGCAAATTCTACAACTGGTAAAACAGAATATTTAATTTATGAGAACTATCAAGGCAATGCTTGCCAAGTAGGGTTATCTTTGATGAATGAAGAGAGCTATACTCCGATAACCGATGATAATGGGTTACCAGTAAAATGGGAAGATGCTAATTTGTATAATCCTTTAACTTCTTTATCTGTTGAAAATTTTACTTACAATAAAGAAAGTGGATTATTTGACTACAATGGAACAAATGAAAAATTATTAAGTCAATTATCTTCTAGTTGTACTCCTTATGAATTTGATGCTGTTAAATTTTCTTTAAGGGTTGAATATAATCAAATCACTTCTATTGTTCTTGTAACTGGTGAAGATTATCGTGTTCAAACAGGATATAAAGCTATTCAAACATTGGAGGCTTATTTCAATACAGGAGATCTTGTTAAATATCCTTATATAAATAAATATACTTTAGAAGAAGAACATAAAACTTTACAGAATGCTCTTGAAAAAATGAAGAGTTTGGAAAGTTATACAACAACAGTTCAAATTTTAACTTCTTTAGCAACTTCTTCCGCTGTTACTTATAGCGGCTATCAAGAAACTATTACTAAAGATGCTATGTATTATCAAGATTTGATTTTTGATAATCAAGGTAATGTAACGGGTCTATCTGATACCGGTACTTATGGTTATAAAAAGATAAATGATAATTTATATAATTCTTTTGGAAGTGATGCTAATAACAAGCATTATGCAACTAGAGAATTTGTTGGAAGCATTGATGATGCTAAACCATCATTTGCTTTCTCCCCAGCTATTTTCAATCCTGGATATAAGTATTATCAAGATTCTAAAACTACAGTATATTTTTCTTACGATGCTATGAGTAAAGTTGCTGAAACTTTCTATAAGGCTCCAGGAAATGAACTTTGCTTATATGGAATGTTTGCAACAAGAGGATATACTTCTAGCACTTCTTCCTTTACTCCTTATGTTGTAATTAATGATGAAGGATATATAACTCAATCATATTTCTATAGTGATTTAGGTCTTATTAAAGGCTTATTTGTTATCAATTATGGCAATTTTAATACTGCTTCTATTCCTGATGATTGTGATTTAAGTTTTGATAATCGCGTTGCTCCAACTAGTTGGAAAGATGTTACAACACTTTATTATCCTGATGAAGGAGAATCAGGTGTTGAATATCCGACTGATGAGATTATGACCACATATTTAGGAGATGAAAATGCTAGTTCAATAGTCCCTTATTTCCCTGAAGCTTTAGGCGATTGCTATGGTCTTAGTTCGACAAGTATTTATCAATTACCAAATTCTAATCGTGCTGTTAAAGCTATTCAAGTTTACTTAGACGTTCCACTTGATTCAAATTATAGTATTGATTCTTCTCTTCTTGCTTTAAAGCTTTATTTCATTGAAAAAGGCTTTGTCAATGATGGAAAAGGCGGATATACCAAAGATGGATATACTTTGGTTCCAGTCGACAGTGATTTGGACTTATTCGTATATATTTATAAAAACCCAACCAACAATTAATTTATCGGAGATATTAAATGAAAAAAATCACAAAATTATTATTAATCCCTGCACTCTTAGGTGTTACTTTAGCTAGCTGCAATAATAACAATTCTTCTAGTTCTTCATCAAGTTCTTCTTCTAGTTCTACTCATTCTTCCTCTTCAGTCACTTCTTCATCTTCTTCATCATCTTCTACTTCTTCTACACCTTCTATTAAAGTCAGCATAACTTTAACTGCTGAAAAAACAGTTATCGATACTGGATCTGAGGATAAAGTTATAACTGTTGTTGCTGAAGTTACTACTTCTGGCACAGATGATAAATCTTTGCTCTGGACTACAAATAGTGATCTTATCACTGTTGAAAATGGTGTTGTTACCTATGTTGGTACTACTGAATTAGTTTTTGATCAATTTGTCAGTGTCACTGCTACTTCTTTAGCTGATACCAATGTATTTGCTTCAATTACTATCACTTTAAAGGCTCCGACAAAACAAGGTCAAGTTGGTGAGTTAACTTCACAGATGATCGAAGAAATTGGTAATTCTTCCATTACAGTAAATGGTGAATTAGTTGATTTTTATAAAGATTTCACTTTAGATAAAACCACTAATAACACTTATTACATGGTTACAAAAATGGAAGAAAATGCTTGGGCAGGCGAATATTGGATCAGAAAAAATAATAAAGATGGCGCCCACCAAGTCAATACTTATAAAAAAGGGGTTGTCGATGGTTTAACTGATGAAGAAGGTAATACCGGACATGCATTAGATAAAATTTATATTAATAAAGATAATGTTGCTACAAGAGAATCAGATATGAATACATTTGGTTCTTATAATTTATGGGAACAAAATCATCTTTGGAATCACTTAGGAAATTTAGATATTAATAAGTTTACTTATAATTCTAAAACAGGTGCTTATGATTATTATATCGATCCAACTGATATGGATAATTTATATTTACCAACATATTTAAGCTATAGTTTAACTCCACTTTTATCAGATACACTTTTGGAAATCAGCTTATATGTTGAAGATGGTCATGTAACAAGATTAACTGGCTCAACAGAAGTTTTGTATTATGGCTCAACAGATGGTACAGCTGAAACTGCTTCTGCTGCTAGTTGGACAACAATTGATTTAACCTTTGCTGATATTGGTACAACAGTTGTTACTGATCCTACACCATATGCTGCAACGAAATATACAGAAGTTTTAGCTAAGGCTCTTGAACAAATGAAGGGTATCACCAACTATACATTTGATTCTGTTGATACTTCGACATATTCTGCTTCTTCTAGCGAAAACAGTTATGATCAATCAAGAAATTCTTTGAAGAAAAAAGTCCTTCCAACTTCTTCCGCTACTGGTCCTGCTGGTCTTCATGGTCAAGTAACAGAAGATGCTGTGTTACTCAGAAGAAGCACTTATTATTCTGGTGGTTATTTTGATAATCCATATGGTTTATCTTATACAGGATATAAGCAAAATGATGATAATACTTATGATGAATTTGAATATAGCGCATCAAGTAAAGGCCTTGTAGGCAAGAAAAAATATGAAGGAAATATTTCTTCTAAACTTCCTGGATTTAACTTTGCTCCAGAAGTATTCGGTTTCCCTACAGTTACTGAAAATGAATTTGAAAGTACTTATACTTTCACTCTTCGTGATTCTGTTATCAATGCTGCAGTAGCTAAAGAAATTTCAAGCTATAGCAATGCCTCTAGCGCTAGCCAAGATGTTGAAACACAACTTTCTATCACTGTTGATTCTGAAGGAAATCTTTTAAATACTGTTTATCCTTATAACATCAGTGGAAATTATATTGGCTATGTTAAAACAACATATTCAGAAATTGGCACAACTAAATTAGATGAAGATTTATTTGATAACTATTCTCCGCGTGTTTTACCAGAAACATGGGATGAAGTAAGTGCTCGTTATGAAACAGCTTATGGTACTGGCTATACTACAGGAACAGTAGCTGATGCTTTAAATTATTTCTATGGTGCTGATAGTTCGAAGTTCCCTACCCCAAGTCAATTCCGTTCAGTTTTTGGGGATTCAATGTCTGTTTCTAGAGATTTAGATTATACAAAAGATGGTGTTGGATGTTTCTCATTTAATATTACAGCTTCTGAAGATTTGTTAAATGGTGTTCGCCGTTTAACCGATGATAATTTTAATTATCTCATGGATAAATTTGCTGAAGCTAGTGGATATGTTAAATTAACAGATTCAAAACACACACAAACTTCTAATAGCAATAATCGCAATGTTACATTTATGGATAAAGATAGCAAGATTATGATTCGTTTCAATAATATTGGATTTAAGACAATATATGTATATTGCTATCTTCCAGGAACTTGGGAGATTGCCTAAGTTATATTTTTAGGAAATGGCTTTAGCCATTTCCTTTCTAATAAAACAGAAAGGAAAAAATTATGAGAAAAAAAATAAATAAGAAGAAACTTGTTTTACTTTCTTTGCCAATTGTTACGGCTACTTTAGCTCTTGCTTCTTGTAATAATAAGCAACCATCATCTTCTTCCACCTCTTCATCTTCTTCTACTTCTAAACCTTCCACCTCTTCTTCAAGCTCCTCTTCCACTTCTTCTTCAGTTTTACCTGATGTTGAAAGTGTTGTAATTACAGGAAGTGGTGAAAATATTGTCTCTCGTAAGCAAAGTTTACAATTAACAGCTACTGTTGTTGGTAGTACTGAAGATAAATCTGTTACTTGGACTTCTTCTAGCGATAAAGTTTTAGTTTCTGCTGATGGCTTAGTTGAAGTCAAAGATGTTCAATTTGCAGATTCAGTAGCAGTTATTACTGCAACAAGTAATGCTGATTCTTCTAAAAAAGCTGAACTTTCCATCACTATTAAAGCATCAGAAATTGTCATTGGAAAAACTGATACTTCTGTAGAGATTAAAGATAGAGAAGTAGCAGATTTTGATTTTAAGACCTTGTTTAGTTTAACAGTAGATGGCGATAGTTTCCCTGTAACTGATGATATGCTTGATTATAGCGATGTCCAAGAAAAAGAAGGATATTACACTGTTTTATGCTCTTATGGTGGACAAAATGCTTTTTTAACTATTCATGTTTCTAAAACAGTCTATGCTGTTACAAGCTCTGTTGAAAATGTCACTTTAAAAGTCAAAGAAGTTGCTGATTATAATTTTAAAGATTTATTTGTCGTTTCTATCGATGGTGAAAAAACTGATATTTCTGATGAAATGGTAACAAGTGATGTTAAAGCTGAAGTCGGAACATATTCTTACACAGTAACTCTTGGTGACACAAGCAAGACTATTGTAGTTGAAGTTATTGAAGATCATGTAATTGATGTTGTTAATAGCTATAAAACTAAAACTATTACTTTGAGTGAAGTTGAAAATTTTGATGCGACAGAATTATTTAGCTTGACAGTTGATGGCGTAGCTAAAAAAGTTACAGCTAATATGATTGATGTTTCTAGTTTAAAAGCTGAAGAAGGAAAATATCTTGTTACTTTAACTTATAAAGAAGATTCTACAGTCGTTACTTCTTCTGTTGAGGTTGTAGTAGTCGCAGATCATGAATTGGCCTTAAGTGGAAAAAATGTAACTATTTATCCAAATTCTGAAAGACTTGATGTAACATCATTATTCTCTTTGAAAATTGATGGCGTTGAACATAATGAATTGATTTCTCTTTTAGATATAACTGGTTCAATTGATTATTCTCGCTTAGGTGAAAATACACTTACTTTAAATTATGGTGGAAGAACTGCAACTGCTGTTGTTACTATTGCTACCGGAGCTCATCTTGAAGTTACAAAAAGTGATGTCATCATCATTAAAAAAGGAACTTCAATGGATGAATATTCATTTAATAATGATGTAATTTTAATTTCTAATGGTCAACGTTTTGTTGTTGCAAATCGTTATATTGATACTTCAAAGGTTGATTTCTCTGCTGCAGGTAGTTATGAAGTTGTAGTCAAAGTTCCTTATACTCAAGGAAGCACTACTGAAGATGTTACTTTGGTTTTGACTTATGTTGTCCGTCAAAATATTTTTGATATCCGTATCAATCAAGAAGTTATTGATGGTACTAATGATTTAAGCGATAATGATATTTTAAGTGCTATTACTGTTACAGTTAATAATATTAAACAAAGCTTATATACCGATAAAGATCAAGTCACAAATAATTTGACTACCTATGTTGAAATTGATAAATCAAAAGTTGATTTTTCAAAATCAGGAATATATCCTGTTACCTTAAAAGTATATATTGATGGTAAAGACAGCGAGAATCCAACTGAAGTTTTACTTAGTATCAATGTTGTTTCAAATGTTACTCTTTCTGTTGATAATAGCGCTAAAAACTATGTCTTTGAAGGAGATGTCTTTGATCCAACAACTTTGTTTACAATTAAAGAAGGAGAAGAAAGTGTTGTTGTTACCCGCGATATGATCGAAGGTAAGGTCGATGTTTTCACTCCTGGTTGTTATACTTTAAAGCTTATTTATAAAGGCGAACAAATTGAAAAGAATGTGTTTGTAGTTTCAAAAGATTTCCTTGGAACTTATAAGACTAATATGCGTGGTACAACTACTACAGATACATCTGGTGATGATGAAGATGAAGCTACATCAACTACCACAACAATTAATAGAACATTTGTTTTTGATGGAAATGCAAGCGATGACGTGACTTCTATTTCTGCTGTTGATGAAAATACTCTATTGATCAGATACTTATCTAATGATTTCTATTTCACACAAGAAAATGGTATTGCTGTTCTTCTTCCAGTCAATAGATTGAATATGAAGTTCAATGAAAACAATAGACAATATATCTTTGCCAAAACGGATGTTTATACACTCCTTGGAAAATTGACATTCAACACATCTTCTGAGTATGTCGTTGATAATTCTTCTCCTTGTACATCAATCGATGTTTTAGTTTTAAGAAATGCAGCTGGAGAAAAAGTTTATTATGGTTTAGTTACTGAACTTGTTGAACATACTTCTGCCGATTTCTATTATAGACATTCTTTCGGCAAGGTAACATTCTCTGAAGACTTCGACTTGTCTGTCGGATCTAAAGGAACTGTTAAAGTCAATGATTACAGCATGTATGTTGTGATGAATGATGCGGTTACCGGTAAAAGAACTGATAAAGAAACTACAACTAAAAAATATACTGGAACTTATCAAGGAACAGTAGATAATAAACAAGCTAGCTTAGAAATTACAGCTTCTAATGGTGTATCTTTATATGTTGAGGGAAAAGAAGTTGCTGATCTTTCTATAAGTAATATTAATTCTTTAAAATTTGGCGGTTATGATTATGTAAATGATAAGCTATTCATCTATGATACTAACAATTATGAATTTGCTTATAAGATTAATTTAAATACTGTTGATAATACATTTACAGTCGATGAAAAAGATGGATATCAAGGATTATTTGTCAAAGATAATTTGAAGGTATTCCTAGATGGATATGGAACAGGTATTGTAAAAGCTTCCTCTTCTTATGCAGATGCAGTAAATATTAATTATGTTTATAAATCTGGTTTGATTGAAGTAACTTATGTCAATGTCCGTCCTTCATTTAAATATGGTTCTAGAATGAGCTTATTCATGGATTCATATAAAAATAGTGTTGTTATTGCTGATTCTGATTATTTACCATATGTAAAAATGGAACTTGAATCTCAATATGTCAGCCAAGGCGCTAAAGTTTCAATAAGCGATTATGAAATCAATATGCTTCCAGTTAAAGAAGATGCTATTGATGAATTGATCTCTAAGTTTACTATCACAACAGCTGAAGGTACAGTTAAAAATGTCGATGATTATCTTGATTACTCTTTGGTTGATTTCACAAAGGCAGGTTTCTATCTTGTCAGCTTGACAATGGATATCAATGGAAATCCAGTTGTTAAGTATTATACTTTTGAAGTATTAGCACCACTTTATGAGAACAATCCAGTTGTTGGTGAATATATCAATGCTTCAAGTTCTAGCTATACTCTTAGTATTGATAAATTTGGTACAGCTACTTTTAAATATAGTTCGAGTTCATATACCGGAAAAGTTAATATCAATGCTGATTATACTTTTGAAACTGTTTTAACAAAAGTTGGTGGAACAGCTACTGTTACTGTTTCAGGAAGCATGACAGTTGAAGGTGCTTTAGTTATTAAATTATCTGGTGATAAATCACACGATCAAAGATTGTACTTAGATCAAAATGCTGTAACTACAGGAAATAGTCGTACAACTATTATTAAATCCTTTACAAGAAATGGTGTTACAACATACATTTATTGCACATCAGAAACTGATTTAGGTGAAATTGCGGAAGTTAAATTCTTAAATGATAAAACTACATTAGAAAAAGGTGCAATTCTTGAAGTTACTTCTGCTAACCATCATGCTATTGTTAGAGTTGAAAATCTAGGTAATAACTATAGCGGTTTAACTCTTGCTGGAGATGAAAGAGGTTCATATTCTAATGGTAATGATAGTTTGACATTGGATGGTTTCGGCTTAACATCTTCAACAAGAGGTGTTGCTACTCTCGGTAGTACTTCTTATGATTATTATGTTTCTACAACTGGTTCTAACCTTATTGTTTTATGCAATAGTGGTACTTCAACTGTCAGTGGATATGTTGTTATTGATAAAGAAGCAAATACTTATACTTCTTTAGAAAAGAAATTTGAAAGTCTCGCATATGGTAAGGTTTCTTATTCTAGTGTTGATACCAGTACAACCAGCGATCATTATTTAAGTATTGATGAATATGGTGTTGGTACCTATTACTATGGCAGCACTAAATATGTCGGAAATATAACATCTGTTGATGCTTTAGGAAATATGGTCTTTGAAGGAAGATATGTTTCTTATAGCACTAAAAAGACAATTACTGTTACTTTGACTAAATTAGGAGATTACATCTATCAAACTTCAGTTGTTACTGTGAGTGGAACATCTACCTCTTCTCCAGTTACAAGCTATATCATTCCAACATCTGCTAAGCGTGAAAGTTATTTAGGATATGAAAATGCTAATTATTTAACTCATTATGTTTTAAATGATAAAGATATTTTCTTGTTCTTTAAGACTTCATCTGCTTCTCCATTAGCTTGTAAAGTTACATTATTAAATGATCTTCTTTATACTGAAAAAGGCGCTTTGATCAAAGTTACAAACTTAGATGAAAGTGAAGTATATATCAGTAAAGCGATGATTACTAAATCAACTTCTAATACAAGAATAGGTTATTTGCCAGCAAGTGCTTTGGCTGGAACTTATACTTGTGGTGATACTACATTTACAATTGATGGCTTTGCTAGTATCAAAGCGAATACAACAGGTGTAATTACCATGAATGATGTTGTTGGAACTTATGAGATGATAACTGAAAAAGTAATTAGAGCTACAGTTGGTGAAAATACATATGTTTATACATTGGAAAGCAATAATGTTGCTACTGCTGTTTCTGATACAAGTTATCAAGGAACGCTTCTTGGAACCTTCTCTTGGTTATCAAGCAGTAGTGCTGTTCATGCCTTCACTGTTGATAAATATGGAATTATCAAATGTGAAATAGGTTCTACCACTTATATCGGTATGTTGCCAAGTGGATATTCTGAGGGTGAATTAACTGTTACATTAACTGAAGTTGGTAGAGCTTATGGTTTTACAAAGAAACTCGTTGTTGATATATTAAGCGATGATATTTTGACTATCAATGAAGGCTCTAGTTCCTACTTTTATATCAAAGAAGGAACAACTGGAAAGCTTTATGCTAATGTTTCTTCTTCTAGTACTATCATTTATGAAGTTACAAAAGGCTCGGATAAATTCTACTTATATGCTCCAAGTGATGGAAAAGTAACTTCTGCTATCTCTACTCTTGTCAAGCAAAGTGATTCTAAAGTTGAATTAGGTGAAGTTGGAGCTATATTTGCGATAAATTATGGAAATGAATCTTTAGTTTTTAAATTAGCTTCTGCTGGAAAACTTGTTGTTGCTAATATGGATGAAAGAAAGACTTTGACAAATTCTGAAGGTAAAACATTGTTTGTTGATGGCTTTACAACTAGTGAAACTTCTCGTGGAAATGCAACATTAGATGGTGAAAGTTATACTTATTACTTCAATCCTTTCTATGAAAATGTCATCACATTATATGAAAGAAATGATCCAACATATTATGTTTCTGTTAATGGTGATAAATATGAATTGATCGGTGCTACAATTGATCAAGAAAAATTTGCTGCTGGAACATATTATTCAGCTAATTCCACTTCTACAACAAATGTTATTGTTATCAATGAATATGGCTTTGGTAAACTCAATGGTGCTACAGGTCGCTTTGTTGTCGACCCTGATGATGCAACTGGTTCAACGTTGATCTTTACTGGTAAAACAAATGTCAATTATTCATTTAAAACAACAAAGATTACTATAGTTGCTGATGGTGTATATGCCCTTTCTGGTGAAAATAAAGGATATTACTATAATGGTACAGAAGCTGTTATGGCTGGTAAGAGTTGGAAAGATTTGGTCTTTAAGATTACAACTTATAAAGGCGAAGTAGTCTATGTTCTTTCTAAATCAAATAGCTATAATCCAACTGATTTAATCGGTGTTGTCACTGTTACTGGTGACTTTAATGTTGTCGGTGGTATCTTTACTGTTAAAGTTGGTGAAGGAAAAACATTAAGTGATGGCAAAGCGACAAGCTTTACTGCTAAATTTAATCGTTCTCATGGTTATGATGGTTATGTTTTAGGCGATGGTTATGATGGAACTTATACTAATGGTTCATCTTCGATTATCTTAAATGGCTTTGGTGGTGCAAATGTCAATGGTAAAGAAGGAACATATATTATAAGTGGTACAACTTTAACTATTACTATCGATAGTACTGAATATGTTTATACCATCGATAAAGGAAATAAAACCTATGAAGATGAAGAAATAGAAGAAGGCGATGTCCTTGCTGGTAAAACCTATATCGGTGAGTATAACGCTGTTGATTGGGATACTTATGATGAGTTGCCTGCGACAGTAACCTTAGCTTTTGATGGCAAAGGCAATGTTAAAATGACATTTGTTTGTCCAACTTATGAAGGAAACTATCATCCAGAATATCTTGGCACTGGCACTTATGTAATCGATAACAATGAAATTACTATTAAAAGTGGAACAGCTACAATTGTTCTTTCGATGAATTCAGATGGAACTCTCTCTTGTTCTGAAGCTACTTATGAAGATGAGTATGCCTTCGGTAATTTTGCAAGAGGAGAAGTAGATTTCGAATTGCAATAATAAAAATTAGAGGATGAATAGAAACCGAAGTCAGGTTTCCATCCTCTTTTTTGATGTTATAAATTCTTATACATAGTATTTATAAAAACAGATAAACTAAGGGAAAGTATGATAAAATGTAGGATGCTGGAGGTGAAGGATGAACGATAAAATAATAATTAAAGGTGCTAGGGTTAATAACTTAAAAAATGTAAGCTTGACAATCCCAAAGGACAAACTTGTTGTATTTACTGGAGTTTCTGGTTCAGGAAAATCCACTTTAGCTTTTGATACAATTTACGCTGAAGGTCAAAGAAGATATGTAGAATCTTTATCTTCCTATGCTCGTATGTTTTTAGGAAATACAGAAAAACCTGATGTTGATTCTATCGATGGTTTATCACCTTCTATTGCTATCGATCAAAAAACTGTTTCAAATAATCCGCGTTCTACTGTTGGTACTGTAACAGAAATTTATGATTATCTCCGTCTTTTGTATGCTAGAATTGGTGTAGCATATTGTCCTACTCATCATCTTCCTATCAAAGGACTTTCTTTGAGTCAAATGGCGAATAAAGTTTTATCTTTTCCTAAAGGAACTTCTATTTATATTATGGCTCCTATCATCCGCAATGAAAAAGGTACTCATTTTGATACCTTAAAAAAATATATTGACTTGGGCTTAAGAAGAATAAAAATTGATAAAAATACGATTCAAAAATATACTGTTCCTCCACTTCTAGAAAAAAATCAAAAACACACTATTTCTATTGCTATCGACCATATTATTTTAGGCGATGATGAAGAAAAAGAAGAATTGAGCAGAATTAATGATTCTTTAAGAGTTGCTTTAAATAATGCTAATGGTTATGTAGAAATTGTTCCTGAAAATGAAAAAGGAATACTTTTAAGTGAACATCAAAGCTGCCCAGAGTGCGGATTTACTACTCCAACTTTAGAGCCTCGTTTATTCTCATTTAACAATCCTTTAGGATGTTGCAGTGAGTGCAATGGCTTAGGTGTTAAAATCGAAGCTGATCCTGATTTAATTATTCCTGATCCTTCTTTATCAATAAATGATGGTGCTATTCCTTTCATTTATAAGAAAAATGATTCAGCAATGGAAGTGGCTGACTTTGATATACTTTGTGAAAAGTATGGCATCGATAAGGATGTTCCAGTAAATCAGTTAACTTCAAAACAGATAAATGCCATTTTATATGGACCTGAAGAAGATATAGATTATTTCTTTAAAACAAAAACAGGATCATCTTTGCATCGTGTTATCAATGAAGGTGTAAAAACAAAAATAGATAGATTATATTTGAGCACAAATTCAACATGGATGAAAAAATATTACCATGGATTTATGTCTGAAAAAACATGTACAAAATGTCATGGAGCGAGATTAAATGAACAGGTTTTAGCTGTTAGAATTGGTGGATTAAATATTGATGAAATATGCCATTTGTCATTTAGAAAAATGTTGGATTTTTTAAACAATTTAAGTTTGACACCTAATGAACAAAAAATATCTGAATTAGTTATTAAAGAGATAAAAAATCGTTTGAATTTCCTTATTAATGTCGGACTTGATTATTTGACATTAGCTCGTTCTGCTTCGACATTATCTGGTGGTGAAGCGCAAAGAATACGTTTGGCTACACAAATTGGTAGCAAATTATCTGGAGTATTATATGTACTAGATGAACCTTCAATAGGTCTTCATCAAAGGGATAATGATCGTTTGATTCAAACATTAAAAGATATGCGAGATTTAGGCAATTCAATGCTTGTAGTTGAGCATGATGAAGATACTATTAGAGCGGCTGACTTTATAGTAGATGTTGGTCCTAATGCTGGTGATCAAGGTGGAGAAATCGTTGGAACTGGGTCAGTGCAAGACATTATCAATTCACCAAGATCAATATCTGGCCTTTATTTATCAGGAAAAGAAAAAATAGAAATACCAGACATTAGAAGACCAGGATATCAAAAGATGACTATTGTCAATGCAAGATGTCATAATTTAAAAAATGTTACTGTTTCTATTCCTACTGGAGCTTTTACTTGTATTACCGGCGTTTCTGGATCTGGTAAATCTTCTTTAATAACTGAAGTTTTATATAAAAAAGTTCGACAAGAATTAGGCCTTTCAGTTTCTGATATCGGCGAATGCGATGAAGTTAAAGGACTTAAACACATAGATAAAGTAATTAATATTTCTCAAGATCCTATTGGACAAAACTCACGAAGCAATCCGGCAACATATATTAAAGTTTTTGATGATATCAGAACTTTATTCGCTTCGACACGTGAAGCAAAAATGCATGGATTTGATTCTTCATATTTTTCTTTTAATTTAAATAAAGGTCGTTGCGAAGCTTGTCAAGGTGAAGGTGTTAAACGTATTTCAATGTCTTTTTTGCCTGATGTTTATGTTGAATGTGAAGTTTGCCATGGAAAGCGTTATAGCGAAGATGTATTGGAAGTTACATATAAAGATAAAAATATCTTTGATGTTTTGGACATGAGAGTTGATGAGGCCTTATCGTTTTTCTCTAATATCCCTAGCATAGCTAAAAAATTACAAACTTTGCATAATGTTGGATTAGGGTATATTAAACTTGGACAAAGTAGTACTACACTTTCTGGCGGTGAAGCTCAAAGAATTAAGCTTGCCTATGAACTTCAAAGATCAGCTACAGGAAATACTTTGTATATTATGGATGAACCGACAACAGGATTGCATATTGATGATATTAAAAAGTTGATGAATGTTATTCAACAAATCGTCAATGCGGGAAATACAGTTGTTGTAATAGAACACAACCTTGATCTTATTAAGTGTGCTGACTATATTGTTGATTTGGGGCCTGAAGGTGGTGAAAATGGTGGACAAGTTGTTGCTACTGGCACCCCTGAAGAAGTGGCTGAAAATCCAAATTCTTACACAGGACAATATTTAAAAAAGATGTTGGCTAGAAATTAAATAATCGCTATAAAAAAATACCCAGTGGAATAAACATTTGATAAAATGCTTATTCACTGGGTTTTATTATGTTACTATTTTGATAGTAAAGTTTTATATTTTTCTACTTTCATGACAGCAAAAGTAAATTATTTGATTTTGTTTTGCGAGATTTTGCAATACTTTTTTTGCAATTTGCAAGTTATCTTTATCAAGATAGACAAAAGGATCATCGAGAATAATTGATGGTTTCTCTTTTTTATACATGTTGTCAATTAAGGCGAATCTTAAAGAAACTTCAAGAATTGATA
>ENA-ORPH01001290-ORPH01001290.1-human-gut-metagenome-genome-assembly--contig:-NODE-1290-length-24623-cov-4.555641_pt1 | contig 24623 bp, 19 predicted proteins | sample MGYA00242142_ERZ509074 | MGnify/ENA primary metagenome ERZ509074 (study PRJEB26280, sample SAMEA2338724) | human gut metagenome | biome: human gut; feature: human-associated habitat; material: faeces...
AAGAGCGTCGAGACATTGGCCAGAGCGGGCTCAGACAAAGGCTTGACGAGCTCGCTGAGCTTGCGAACACCCTTGGCGGCATTGCGGATTTCGTCGCCCATGCGCTCAAAGTCAGTCGTCATGCGGTAGTAGCCGAGGAGCAGACGCAGGTCCACCGCCTGAGGCTGACGCCGAGAAATGATGGTTTCCAGATAATCGTCGAGTTCAGCTTCCCAGGAATTGATGACATGATCTTCCGCCATCACTTTGGCGGCTTCATCTGCATTCAGATTCACGAGCGCATCGCCCAATCTGCCGAGCTGCTCCTCGACAGCGCTGGCCATCTTAACAACGTTGTTGTTGAGTTCTTCGAGCTCAGCGTCAAAGCGCTTCACCGTATGTGCCTTGGTTTCCATTTGGTTGTCTTCCCAGTTGGTTGAGTTCTTGGTCAAACTTCCATAACGATCAGCCGAAACGGCCGGTGATGAAGTCTTCCGTCGCTTTCTTTTGAGGATGCGTGAAGATCGTTTTCGTGTCGCCAAACTCAATCAGCTCGCCCAGATACATGAATGCGGTGTACTCGGAAATGCGAGCAGCCTGCTGCATGCTGTGACTGACGATAACGACCGTGTAGTCTTTCTTGAGTTCGTCAATCAGCTCTTCAATGCGGGCGGTGGCAATCGGGTCAAGCGCCGAGCAAGGTTCGTCAAGCAGCAGTACCTCAGGCTTCACGGCGATGCCGCGAGCAATGCACAGACGCTGCTGCTGGCCGCCGGAGAGCGAGGTGCCGGGCTGAGTGAGCTTATCCTTCACATCGTCCCAGAGCGCCGCCTTGCGCAGCGCCCATTCAACGCGCTCATCCAGATCGGCTTTGGCGATCTTTTCGCGCAGACGCACACCGTACGCCACATTGTCGTAAATCGACATGGGGAACGGCGTCGGACGCTGAAAAACCATGCCCACGCGGCTGCGCAGCGCCGTCACGTCGATCGAAGGATCCAGAATTTCAAGATCACCCATGCGGATGGAGCCTTCGGCTCGCTGCTCCGGATACAGATCCTGCATACGGTTCAAACTCCGCAGAAGCGTCGATTTGCCGCAGCCGGACGGTCCGATGAAGGCCGTTACGCACCCCTTGGGAATGGGCAGCGAAACGTTCTTCAGCGCGTGAAAGTTGCCGTAGTAGACGTTAAGGTCGGAGATCAGGATCTTGGGTTCGGGCATTTCACGAACGGCAAGCTGATCGAGATGTTCGGGATGAATCAAAGGCATTTGAAGCTCTTCAATATGTTCTGTTCACTGGAGGATCGTCCGCATCAGCGGCGACGGCGTTCGCGGATGACAATGGCAGCCGAGCTCATGAGGAGCACGAGAATCAAGAGCACCAGTGCGGTGCCGTACTGCAGCGGCCGCGTCGCTTCGATGCTGGTGCCGGAAGTCGCCAGCACATAGATGTGGTAGGGCAACGCCATTACCGGGTCGAACAGCGAAACACCTTCCTTTGGCGTAAAGAAAACGCTGCCGGTGTACATGATCGCGGCCGTTTCGCCGGCGGCGCGGGCAAGCGCAAGAATCGAACCGGTCAGAATGCCGGGCAGCGCGTTCGGCAGCACCACCTTGAGCGTGGTTTCACGCTGCGAGGCGCCGAGCGCGAGACTGGCCTCGCGCCAGTCCTGCGGGATCTGTGAGAGTGCTGCTTCGGTCGTGTTGATGATGATCGGCAAAGACAGCACAGCCAGCGTCAGGATGCCCGAAAGCAGGCTCACGCCGAAGCCACAGAAAACGACGAAGAACGTGAGGCCAAAGAGACCGAAGACGATGGAAGGGACGCCCGCAAGATTAGCAATCGAAAGACGCGTCAACGTCACCCAGACGGACGGCTGACTGTATTCCTTGAGGTACACCGCACTGGCCACGCCGAGCGGGAGAGCGATGACCAAAGCACCCAGCGCCAGGCAGAATGTGCCGATAATGCAGGGCAGAATGCCGCCCTTCGTCATCAGATCTCTCGGAGGTTCCGTCAGAAATTCCCACGTCATCGCCGGCCAGGCATTGACGACAATGAGTCCGATGATGCCGAGCAGTGCGGCAATGTTGATGAGGACTGCGGCGCGCATCACCGTGAAGCCCGTGGCTTCATAGAAGCGCCGCAAAGCTGCTGACTTCATTTATTTCTTCTCCAGTCCGAAGCGGCGAGCCGCATACCAGGCGCAGAGGTTGAAGGCAAATGTAATGATGAAGAGCACGAGACCCGTCGCATAGAGCGCGTGATAGTGCTCGCCGCCGACGGCTGCTTCTGCCATTTCTGCAGCAATCGACGAGGTCATCGGGCGCACCGGGTCGAAAATCGACTCAGGAATAATGGCTGCGCCGCCGGCCACCATGAGTACAACCATGGTTTCACCGATAACGCGGGAAATACCGAGCATCACGGCTGTGGCGATACCGCCCATAGCCCAGCGGAGCTCAACCTTGAGAAGTGTTTCCCAGCGGGTTGCTCCAAGCGCCAGACTCGCTTCGCGCAGTCCTGACGGGACATTGCGCAGCGCATCCTCAGAAATGGAAGCGATGGTCGGCACGCACATGAAGGCGAGCATGATGGAGGCATTGAACAGATTCAGACCGGTCGCAATGCCGAACATGTCCTGCAGCCAGGGAGCCAGAATGATCATGCCGATAAAGCCGATGACGACCGACGGAAGCGCCGCCATGAGTTCAATCAGCGGCTTCACAATGCGGGTGAGTGCCGGAGGCATGCCTGCATGAATAGCGCAGGCTGTCAGAACACCGAACGGCACCGCAATCAGCGTCGTCAGCGCAGCACAGGCCAAAGAACCTGCAATCAGCGCCCCAATGCCGAAAACTGGCGGATCATCCGTCGGATACCACTCTGTTGAGAAAAGAAAATCTTTGAGGGAGACGTGAGCAAAGATCGGCAGCGCCTGGCTGAGGAGAAAGATGACGATAGCAGCCAACGCAAGAACGCTCACGCCGGCAGCGGCAGCAAGACCGCGGCGAAAGTTCACGTCAGCCTGAAGTTTGGCAGGCAGAGCCATAGTGAAGGAATCCGGATAGTCACACTGAAATCACAGAAGCTCGACGCCCTAAGCGCCGAGCTTCCCGAGGGCTAAAACCGTCTTACTTGGCGGCAACCGGCACGAAACCAGCCTTTTCAACGTCCTTTTGACCTTCAGCGGAGAGCATGAAGTCAATCAGCTTCTTCGCCTCGGCCTTCACGTTGTCAGCCGTGAAGAGGTAAAGATCCCTGGCGATCGGCCAGGTCTTATCCTTGGCGGATTCAATGCCCGGCTTCACGTTGTTCATCGTGAGCGGGTGCGTCTGCTTATCCATGTAACCGACGCCGATGTAGCCGATAGCATTCGGGTTCTGAGCAATGGCTTGCACGACACCGCCGTTCGAAGCCTGAATCAGAGCGCGGGGCGACACACGGGTCTTGCCCATCACCAATTCCTGGAAGCACTCAAAGGTGCCGGAAGAAGAGTCGCGGCCAACCACAACGATCGGAGCCTTGGCACCGCCGACTTCATCCCAGGAACGGATCTTGCCAGCGAAGATGTCCTTGAGCTGAGCCATCGTCAGGCCCTTGACGGCATTGTTCGGATTGACGACCGGAATGATGGCGTCATGGGCAACCGTGTAACGCACGGTCTTGATGTTGTGATCGGCGAAGTCCTTGACTTCCTTATCCTTCATGTCGCGCGAAGCCATCGCAACGTCGGTCATGCCGTCGCGCAGCGCCTTAATGCCGTTGCCCGATCCGGTACCAGAGATCGTCACGGTGATGTTCGGATTGGCCTTCATGAAGCCCTCCGCCGTGAGCTGCATAGCGGGCAGAACCGTCGTCGAGCCGTTAACCGTAACGGTTTCCGCGTGAACGGCGGCGGCAGCGGCAAAACCAGCGAGAGCGCCGAGAACGGCAATCATGTTTTTAGTCATTTCCAACTTCCAACTTCTAGAGATGTATTCGGTGTGCGTTTTCTTTTCCGCACGGGTCGAAGTATGAAAGTCGGCTTTGACTCAGCCGTGAATCTCTTATGAATATTGTGTGACAGCGCAGAATGTCCGTCATCAAAACGTCACATTCTGCCTAGCGGCGACCGCCTGCTGTTGGAGTCTTGCTGTTCTGAGTCGCTGTTCGCTAGTTGATGTACTCATTGTCCTAATCAAAGCACCATTCACCAGAAAAGTTGATCAAGAACGAACATCTCAATGTGTGGGCCCTGTAAGTACTTCAGAACGATCCCACCATTCTTAATATTTCAGGCAAATATCGAATCCAAACATTACCCCACAAGACCACTGATCAGTAGATGTTCCCTGCTATTTAGACTGCGATTCTAGGTATAAGCTGATTGTTGCTCCCAAAAAATCCGAACGAATCTATCGTTTAAGTTCTCCCTTGTTTTTATGGGAGCTTAAATGGGAGCATTTGCCGCGAGCTAGAGACACTTCGATGAGGACTTTAATACGCCAATAAGCAGCGTCTTAATATCGCGTCATCCTTAGAGAATCAAGGAATGCGAGACGATGACGCAATAAAAAAGGCCATCTTGCGATGACCTCATTTTGGTTTTCTGGTCGGGGCGGCGGGATTCGAACTCGCGACCCCTTGCACCCCATGCAAGTGCGCTACCAGGCTGCGCTACGCCCCGAACAGAAGGGAGAGTTTATATGACCCTCCCTAAAAAGTCAAATCAATCTTCGCCGCCGGCGATCAGATTCGTTGTCACTCGGCTGTTGAGCGTTCCCGACGGATGGAACGTGACGACTCGGCGTTCGGTGATAGTCACCGTTTCGCCGGTCTTCAGGTTGCGGCCCGGGCGAGCCACCTTGTCGCGAACCGAGAAGTTGCCGAGACCCGGGATCTTCACCGTATCACCCTTTTCCAGATGCTCGGCGACGAGTTCAAAGAAGGTCTCAACGATAAGTTTGGCATGAGGACGATCAAGTCCTGCGACATGATCGACCAATGCTTCTGCCAGGCTTGCCTTATTGAGCGTGTAGATCTCAGCGGCGGTCAGTTCAAATTCTTCAGTCATATTCACTAGCGGTCAATTGAGAATTATGTCTTTCGAAGGGAATCATGCAACTCCCTTCGAAATAGTTCAAGGTCAATCACGCGCGCAGATGCGCTCCCACGCCCTCGAGCGCTTCGAGAATCGCTCGCACAGCGCCGTCAGCTTGTTCGTCGGTGAGCGCTTCTTCGGTACGGCTTGAAAGTTCAATGGCGAAGGCCAGTGACTTCTCAGCAACTGTATCCACTGCGTCCTGCGGACGGTAGAGGTCAAAGAGCTTGAAGTTGGCGAGCGGCGCCAGACGAAGATCTTTCTTCTTAGCCGCAGCAACCGCATCAAAGAGCTTCTCGACTTCCATTTCCGCAGGCACGACGACGGCCAAGTCGCGGGTAACGGACTGGAACTTGCTCACCGGTACGTAGTTCGGAAGCGGACGATCCAGAAGTGCCGGCACCTCGACTTCGAAAACCACCGGGGCATGCGGCAGCTCATACGCCTGTGCAGCCTTCGGGTGAAGTTCGCCAATAAAGCCGATGCGCTTGCTGCCTAAGTACACAGCTGCCGAACGTCCCGGATGCAGTGCCGGGAACGCTTCCTTGACGAAGCGCAGCTTCATCGGAGCCGCCAAGCGTTCGAGATCGCCTTTGACGTCATAGAAGTCGACGCGGCGAGCGGGTTTTCCCCACTGTTTGTCATCGGCATCACCATAGGCGAGACCCGCAATGTGCTGCGGCTGGCGAACGCCCTTCACCGTCCACGGACCTTCTTCAATCGAAGGATCGGGGAAGAAGACGCGCCCCAGCTCAAACACGCGCACGCGCTCGGCACGGCGGTTGAGATTGTATTTGAGAATATCCACCAAACCGCCGATAAGCTGCGTACGCATCACCGAAAGCTGCGACGCGATTGGATTCAGCAGACGAATGGGGCTGTCGTTTCCTGCGAAAACGCGTTCCCAGTCTTCCGGCACAAAGGAGAAGTTGATGAGCTCCTGATAACCCTGCTCGGCCATTTCACGGCGAAGCGCATGCTGATCACGTCGCTCTTCGCGGCTCGGCTTCATCGCGCTGCGGGCCAGCGGCGGACGATCCGGGAGTTTTTCGAGTCCGTAGAGGCGGGCCACTTCCTCAATCAAATCCTCTTCGATTTCAATATCAAAGCGGAACGACGGCGGAACGACGGTAAAGACACCGTCGTCATAGGTGAAATCGAAGCCGAGACGCTTGAAGCTTGTCTCCATCGATTCGACAGGGATTTCCACTCCGACCACCTTGCGGCAGCGATCAACGCGCATCTTCACGGGAGCACGCGTCGGCAGAGCCGTCTGAACATCCGCAACGGGACCTACCGTCGTTTCGGGCGTACCGCAAATGTCGAGCACGAGCCGTGTGATGTATTCAAGATGTTCGGCCGTTGAAGCGAAATCGACGCCGCGTTCATAGCGGTAGGCCGCATCGGTCGAGAAATTAAGTTTGCGGCAGCGGCCCTGAATCGCTTTCGGGAACCAGAAGGCGGACTCAATAAAGAGGTCTGTCGTTTCCGTACTGATGGAAGACGACTCCCCGCCCATGATGCCTGCCAGACACTCAGGCTCATCGCCCGCGCAGATAACGCCGTACCAAGGATCAAGAGCAACGGTTTCACCGTTGAGCAGCTGAACGGACTCGCCTTCGCGTGCCCAACGCACCGTCAAACGATCCGCAGGGATCTTCTTCAGATCATAAAAGTGCGTCGGACGGCCCAGCTCGAGCATGACATAGTTGGAAATATCGACCAAAGCCGAGATCGAACGCATGCCGCAGCGCTCCAAGCGCGCCTTCATCCAATCCGGCGTCGGAGCGGCAGCATTCAGGCCGCGAAGAATTCGGCTCGTAAAGCGGCCGCAAAGGTCGGGCGCCTGAACATCCACCGGAAGCGTGCAGGAGCAAGTGGCAGCAACCGGATCCATCGCCGGCAGCGTGAGCGGCGCACCGGTAATCGCATGCACATCGCGTGCGACGCCGACCACGGAGAGCGCATCGCCGCGATTGGGGGTGAGCTTGAGTTCGATCTTGGCATCGTCAAGACGTGCGTACTGACGGATATCGACGCCCACCGGCGCATCATCGGGCAGGATCCAAATACCATTGTGATCTTCGTTGATGCCGAGTTCGCGCGTCGAACAGAGCATGCCCATCGAAACCACACCGCGCAGCTTGCTCTTTTTGATGCGGAAGTCGCCGGGGAGCACGGCACCGATCGTAGCGCAGGCGACTTTGATGCCGGCACGGACATTCGGTGCGCCGCAGACGATCTGCAGCGTTTCGCCGGTACCGGCATTGACTTCGCAGACGTGCAGATGGTCCGAATTCTCATGATCGCGGCAAGAGAGCACCTCACCCACTACGACGCCGGAAAAGGCCGGCGCAATGGTACGAACCTCTTCAACCTCAAGACCCGCCATCGTCAGGGCATCGGCCAGCTCATCCGTGCCGAGCGCCGGATTGACATACTGGCGCAGCCATTCTTCAGTGAAAATCATTTATGCCTCGGGGGATTAGTTGAACTGACGCAGGAAGCGAAGGTCGCCTTCAAAGAAAAGACGCAGATCGTCGACGCCGTAGCGAAGCATCGTCAGGCGTTCAAGGCCGGAGCCGAACGCAAAACCGATGTATTTCTCGGGGTCCAGGCCGTAATTGCGCACCACATTGGGATGCACTTCACCGGCGCCCGAAATCTCGAGCCACTTGCCCTTTCGCGGTCCGCTGGTGAACATCATGTCGACTTCGACCGAAGGTTCAGTGAACGGGAAGTAGGACGGACGGAAGCGGACTACGAGATCATTCGTCTCAAAGAAGCAGCGCAGGAAGTCGCTGTACACGCCCTTCAAATCGGTAAAACTGATATCGGTATCGAGCCACAGGCCTTCGACTTGATGGAACATGGGCGAATGCGTCGCGTCGCTGTCAACGCGATAGGTACGGCCCGGACTAATGACCTTGATCGGCGGCTGATGCGTACGAGCGTAGCGCACCTGCATGGGCGAGGTGTGCGGACGCAGCGGCAGCGGGCGGCCTTCGTCATCATTGCGGTCCACATAAAACGTATCCTGCATTGAGCGGGCCGGATGATTGGGCGGGTTATTCAAAGCAGTGAAGCTAAACCAGTCGCTCTCGATTTCCGGACCATCGGCCACATCAAAGCCGATCGAACGGAAAATTTCCTCAATTCGCATCCACGTGCGCATGACGGGATGGATTCCGCCCTTGGTGTCCATGCGCCCGGGGAGCGTCACGTCAATGGACTCCTGGGCGAGTTTGGCAGCGAGCGCTTCTTCAGCGAGCGCTTCGCGTCGTGCATTGAGAGCGGCCTCAACCTGCTGCTTGGCGCGGTTGATTTCCTGACCGCGAGCGCGGCGCTCTTCAGGAGCGAGACGGCCGAGCTCCTTCATGAGCATCGTAAGGCTGCCCGTTTTGCCGAGGTAGCGTGCCTTGGCGTCCTCGAGAGCGGCAGCGGCATTCGCCTCAGCGAATTCACGCTGCGCGGACTCGATGAGTTCGGAAAGTTCCTGCATTTTGAATTCCAAAACTTGAAAAATCTGGCGGACGCCATCGAATGTCGGTGCAGGACCTGCGGTGAGAAAAAGAGAGACTGAGTATCGAGGGATGTAAAAAAGACGCATTGCTGCGTCGTTCCTTCTTTTCCCTGCTCAAAGCCTCTTGAGAGCCCTTCAGGCTCAGATTCCCGTCTCACAGCGCCTCCCGACAGGGAGTCGTCCGTTTTCGCATCTGCAGTTTTCAGCCGCAGCAGTTGAACCGCCCAAGGCCGAAAACGTAAACACGAAGAACGGCTTCAGATCGATGAGCGCGTCCTAATAGTGACCGCACCCTCCGCAGAAGCCGTCGGAGAAGTTAGGAATTCTACAAGCAATTCTCTGAGAATGCTCGAAAAAAAGCTCCGTGACCCTCGCGGATCCGGAGCTTTCTTCAGCCTTTCTTTGCGCAGAATCAGGCGTTCTTGACCTGAGCAACGAGGGCGGCAAAACCGTCCTTGTCATTCACAGCCATGTCGGCGAGAACCTTGCGGTCGAGGGCGATGCCGGCCTTCTTCAGACCGTTCATGAACACCGAGTAGCTCAGGCCGTTGGCGCGGCTGCCGGCGTTGATACGAGCGATCCACAGACGGCGGAACACATGCTTCTTGTCGCGGCGGTCACGATAAGCATACTGACCGGCACGCATGACAGCCTGCTTGGCAACACGGAAAACGTTGTTGCGGCGCAGACGGTAGCCCTTCGAAAGGGTGAAAATCTTCTTATGACGAGCACGGGCCGTCACACCACGCTTCACACGAGGCATCTTTAACTCCTTTCTTCTGAATTAGGCGTAGGGGAGCATGCGCTTGACGGACTTGATGTCCGACTCATGCACCGTGACCATACCGCGCAGATGACGCTTGTTCTTCGTCGTGCGGTGGGAAAGGATATGACGCTTCGTAGCGTGGGCGCGCTTGATCGAGCCGCTGGCACGCGGCTTGAACCGCTTCGCAGCGGCGCGCTTGGTCTTCATCTTCGGCATTTGGCCGTTACCTCTTATTGGATGAACCGCGGGCGTCCGTTCAGATCTTGAACGGCTCTTGTCTGGCCTGAGGCTCACTTATAGAAAACTCGAGGCCGGCAAAACCTTCCGGCCTCTCGTCAAGGAACGCGATTCTACATCAATGCAAAACCGCGTGTGTGAAATCAGCGCTTCTTTTTGGGAGCGAGGACCATGATCATCTGGCGGCCTTCGAGCTTGGGCGCATGCTCGACCTGAGCAATATCGACAAGCTCCTCACGGACGCGGTCCATGAGCTGAGTGCCGAACTGCTGGTGAGCCATTTCGCGTCCGCGGAAGCGCAGCGTGATCTTGGCCTTGTCGCCGTCCTCAAGGAAGCGCTTCAGGCTGCGCAGTTTCGTCTGGAAGTCGTTCTCATCCGTGGCCGGACGGAACTTGACTTCCTTGATCTGGACGACTTTCTGCTTGGCCTTGGCTTCCTGAGCCTTCTTCTGCTCCTGATAGCGGAACTTGCCGTAATCCATCAGACGGCAGACCGGCGGGACTGCGTTGGGCGCAACCTCGACCAAATCCACCCCTGCATCCTCAGCCATGCGGAGGGCTTCGGATGTGCGGACGATCCCGATCTGGGCGCCATCGACGCCGGTCAGTCGGACTTCAGGAACTCGGATCTCACTATTGATCCGATGCTTGCGATCTTGAGCTATGGCTCTTCTCCCAAAAATTAAGCGTTGTGCGCGCTAAAACACCCGATCAGCGGGTGCGTTCGCGGTTTTCCGTTGAAATGCGTTCGATGAAGGCGTCGAGCGACATCACCCCGAGGTTCTCGCCTCCGCGGGCGCGCACGGAAACCGTTCCCGTCTGCGCTTCCTTTTCACCCACTACGAGGATGTAAGGAAGTTTTTGCAGACTAAGCTCGCGAATTTTATAGTTGATCTTTTCGCTGCGCAAATCCGTCTGAACCCGGAGACCGGCAGCATGGAGTTTTGCAGCAACATCTTTGGCGTAAGCGCCCTGATTGTCGGTAATCGACGTCACAGCGCACTGAATCGGAGCAAGCCACACCGGGAAGGCGCCGGCAAACTCTTCAATCAGCATACCGATCCAGCGCTCGAGCGAGCCCAGAATGGCGCGGTGAAGCATCACCGGAATCTTGCGGGAGTTGTCTTCGGCAACATACTCAGCGCCAAGACGACCCGGCATCTGGAAGTCCACCTGCACGGTGCCGCACTGCCAGGACCGGCCGAGGCAGTCCTTCAGGTGATATTCAATCTTGGGGCCGTAGAAGGCGCCTTCGCCGACGAGCACTTCGTACTTGATGCCGAGCGCATCAAGGCTCGCCATCAGAGCATGTTCGGCCTTGTCCCACACGGCATCTTCACCAATGCGCATCGCCGGGCGAGTCGCCACCTTGTAGGCGATGTCAGTGAAGCCGAAGGTCTTGTAGACCTTCTGCACGAGCGCGGTAAAGGCTTCGCATTCGGCAAGAATCTGATCTTCCGTGCAGAAAATGTGACCGTCGTCCTGAGTGAAGCCGCGCACACGCATGAGGCCGTGGAGCGAACCCGAAGACTCATTGCGGTGGCACTGACCGAATTCACCAATGCGCAGCGGCAGATCACGGTAGCTGCGAAGCTTCGAATTGAAGATCTGGATGTGGCCGGGGCAGTTCATCGGCTTGAGCGCGTAGTAGCGGTTCTCCGACTCCGTCGTGAACATATTGTCGCGGTACTTCGCCCAGTGACCGGAACGCTCCCACAGAGAGCGGTCAAGCAGCTGAGGAGCTTTCACTTCTTCGTAGCCATTATCCTGATAGACGCGGCGCATGAACTGCTCGATCACCTGCCAGAGCGCCCAGCCTTTGGCATGCCAGAAGACCATGCCCGGCGCTTCATCCTGCAGATGGAAGAGATCGAGTTCGCGACCAAGGCGGCGGTGATCACGCTTTTCGGCCTCAGCGAGCATCTCGAGATAAGCCTTCTGCTCATCCTTCGTCGCCCAGGCCGTACCGTAGATGCGCTGGAGCATTTCGTTCTTGCTGTCGCCGCGCCAGTAGGCGCCCGCCACCTTCATCAGGTGATGCACCTTGAGGCAGCCCGTTGAAGGCACGTGAGGGCCGCGGCAAAGATCCACGAAGTCGCCCTGACGATAGAGCGAAATCACTTCACCCGCAGGAATCGAAGAGATGATTTCAGCCTTGTAGTGTTCGCCCAAAGCCTTGAAGAAGTCGATGGCTTCTTCACGAGGCATTTCTTCGCGCACGATCGGAATATTTTTCTTGACGAGCTCATCCATACGAGCTTCGATCGCCTTCAAATCTTCGGGCGTAAAAGCGCGGGTGTAGGAAAAGTCGTAGTAAAAGCCGTTTTCGATCGCCGGTCCGATCGTGACCTGTGCCTCGGGAAAGAGCTCCTTGACGGCCTGAGCCATCAGGTGAGCGGTCGAGTGACGAATAATCTCAAGCCCTTCGGGGTCGCGTGCCGTGATGATCGCAACCGCAGCATCGCCGTCAATCACGTGCGAGAGATCCACCAACTTGCCGTCCACACGTCCAGCTAAAGCTGCCTTAGCGAGTCCGGCACCGATCGATGCGGCAACCTGGGCCACCGTGACGGGACCTTCGTACTCGCGTTTGGAGCCGTCGGGAAGAGTGACTGAAGCCATTTCGAAATCCTCACAAAAATTCTGGGCATAAAAAAAGTGCGGCCTGAGCCGCACTTTTTTCATGTCGAACAGTGACAATACTGCGCTCACGCCCTGTTAATAATAACGGGGCGCTGTTGTTCGAAATTCATTCGCCAACATCCGCATCGTCGCTGTCCGAAAAAAATTTTGGTAGGCACAATTGGATTCGAACCAACGACCCCCACCATGTCAAGGTGATGCTCTAACCAACTGAGCTATGTGCCTGAGCGTTCACAATCAGTGAGGCACGAATTATACCTAGGTGAATGCTCACAGCAAGCACTTTTTAGAAGGATAGCGCAAATGCGGTATTCACCTAGGCACCTCTCAGTCTTCAGAGACGGCGTGCCGAAAGAACGCCGTGCACGGCGCGCAGCCCTTTGAGCAGCACCTGCATAGCATTGCCGCCCTTGACCTCGAGCGAAAACCGCATGTGCTGATCGCCCTTGAGAATCTGCGTGTTGAGCGCCGTCACGTGCACCTTTTCGCGCTGCATCACTTCCGTCACATCCTTCATGATGCCGGACCGGTCGGAGGCAATCACGAGCACGTCGGCGGGATAGAGCGCATCATCACCGGCGCGCCCCCAACTCACTTCAATCAAGCGGTCATGATCCTGATCGACCATGTTCTTGAGGTTAGGACAGTCTGCACGGTGAATCATCACGCCTCGGCCGCGTGTGACGTAGCCCACAATTTCGTCGGGCGGCACCGGATGACAGCAGCGGGCAAGCTGTGTGAGAAGGGAATCCATGCCGACCACGAGCACCTTGCCCTTACTCGCCGCGCTCGAAGCTCCGCGCAGCACCAAATCATGCTCAGGAGCAGGCGCCGGAGCGGGCTTGGGCGGCTGTACGGCCTGTGCGAGCGCTGTCAGCGTGATTTCTTCCTTGGCAAAAGCCACACAGAGCTCATCAACGGTGCCAAAGCCCAGGCGTTTCGCAAGATCATCGAGCTTAACCGCGGTTTTTCCCAAACGCGCGAGTTCTTTATCCAGGCGGTCACGGCCCTCGGCGATCTGCTGCGCGAGCTGCTCAGCATTGAACCACTGCCGCACCTTGTTGCGGGTACGGGGACTCGCGGCATAGCCGAGTTCGGGATTGAGCCAGTCGCGGCTCGGCTGACCGACTTTTGCCGCAATGATTTCGACGGTCTGTCCGGTCTTAAGCTTGGTATTGAGCGGCACCATCATCCCGTCGACTTTTGCTCCGCGGCAGCGGTGACCAAGCTGAGTATGGATTTGGTACGCAAAATCCACCGGGGTAGCACCGGCGGGAAGCTCAACGATGCGGCCTTGCGGCGTCAGACAGTAGACATGGTCGTCTTCCACGGCCGGCGCTGCCGGCTGCCCCTTCTGCCCCGCCTCTGCATTGGGGGCTTGGGCGCTCTGCTCGGCAGCGCCCCCGCCCACATCACTCCTCCAGGCCAGGAGCTGACGCAGCCACGCCACGCGCTGCTCCTCAGCAATGGAGGCGCCGTTGGAATTGCCCGCCTCTTTGTAGCGCCAATGCGCAGCAACACCGAGTTCGGCAAATTCATGCATGGCTCGAGTGCGGATCTGAATTTCAATCGGCCGGCCGAGCTGATCGGTAATGACGGTATGGAGCGACTGATAACCATTGGGCTTGGGATTGGCAATATAGTCGTCATACTCCTTCGACAAAACCGTGAAGTGCTCCTGCACAATCGAGAGCGCTTCATAGCACTGCTCGACGGTTTCGACGATGATTCGAACCGCACGGACGTCAAAGAGCTGATCAAAGCGCAGGTGCTTGCGCTGCATCTTTTTCCAAATGGAATAGATATGCTTCGGGCGGCCCGACACCTCAGCCTGAATACCGTGAGAAATCATCAGCGCCTGAATCTTCTTCACCGCCAAAGCCATGAATTCCAAACGTTCCTCACGAGACTCATCGAGTTCAGCAGCAATCTGGTGATATTCGGCCGGATGCGTAAAGCGAAGCGAGAGGTCTTCGAGCTCCCACTTGATCTGCCAAATACCGAGTCGATTAGCCAAGGGCGCATAAACGGCGAGCGTTTCCTCACCGAATTCCACTGCGCCCGGCGCCTGTGAAGAGACAAACCAGCGCAGCGTCTGCAGGCGGCTTGCCAATTTGAGCAGTACGACGCGCAGATCCTGACTCATCGCCAGGAACATGCGGCGAAGCGCCTCGGGCTGCACCGCCGCACTGGATTCTTTGTTTTCCGAGCGTGCGCGCTTGGAGAGATCATTCATCTTCCCGAGCTCGCGCACAAGCCCTGCCACATTCTCCCCAAAGCTCTTTTCAATCCATTCATCGGGCTTCTGCACGAGCGTGGGCACGCTGAAAAGATACGCCGCAGAAATGAGCTCCGGATCGTTTCGAATGGCCCGCAGAATGTTGGCAACACCGTCGGCATGCGCCATGACCGACTCGCCCGTAGAAAGCGTCCTGCCGTAATAAAGCGGTTCCACCGAGCTGCGTGCAGCAGCCGGATCAGCGGTTTTCGTGAATTGGGTGGCATCCATCGCCGCCTCCAAAATCTTTTTCTTCTTTTGGCTGCTCGGGTTGGTTCCAAACCCGCACAGCACCGTAATTGATTATTGGCCGCAGGCAAACGTCATCCGCACAAGGACTCTTTAAACCTCATACAGCTTCCGTCGCTACTCGGTGAATTGTAGGTAAGCAAGAGCGCCTTGCGCAGAAAGCGGACTGAAAGGAATCAAATCCTTACCGACTGGCCGCTGAAATAGCACAGCCGGAAGGATTAGGGTTTTCACTGTGTTTGCGTAAATTAGAGCAAGTTCAGCCGCCAGGACATCTTCACGGAGCCCCCTGCAGAGCGAACGCTGGCTCCGGCGCGTGAAGCAAAACCGGAAAAATCCAATCTGGAATCCCGCCATTCAATGCCGGCAGCGAGTTCGGCATTCCATTGGAAGCATTCGGGCTCAGCAGTCGTCATGACAGTTGCTGACGATGTCGAGCCCCCGGCGGGCCCTTGAACCATCACATCGCGGTCGCCGCCGACCGTACTGTTCAACGCTGCAGTCAACGACACATCCAAGCGCCTCGGCTTCACCTGCCCCCAATATCCGGCTCCCGGCGCAAAATGAAGCGCCCCCGTTATGACGCCGCCCGCCGTTGCCGCCACAGCCTGCGCGGAAGCTTCACGAATGGTGAGCACAGCTCCTGCCGGTGAGCGCCATGTTCCTTCAGCCGTATCCACCCGCAGATACCGCAGTCCGGCAAAACCCGAAATCACCCATGAGCGGTCAGGCCCGCTGCCCGACAACGCGCTGCCGGCGAAAAGCGGCTGCTCATAAAGAAAGCCGCTGGAATAAATGCGCCGCTTGAGTTTTTCCATCTCAAGATACTCACGGGCCGCCCCCATGCGATAACGGTCGTCAGCCTCAAGCCACGTCAAATCTACCGTTCCCCAGCCGCTGCCGAGCCGTCGGCGCACAAAGAATGATGCGGAAGCTTCGTCGGACTCGCTGTCTACCCCGAGTTCCGCTGCCGCTCCCTGTTTATAAAGCGTATCCAGACTTCTTGTTGTGAAGCTCCCCATCAAGCCGACACGCCAATCCTCCCGCCCGAAAATGACAGCGGCGTCAAAAGTGGTGTCTTCGCTTTTGACCGTAAAGGGTTTAGAGACCGGCGTCGATACATCAACCTTAGTGCTGCCGGCTGAAGCGCCGATAAAAACAGGCACATCCTGCACTACCGCCGGCAGATGCTCCTGCAGGTTCGTGCGCCAGGCTTTCAGCCGTTCCGTCCAGTCAGGATCGGCCTTTTCCGAATCTGCGGAAGCCTTTCGGCTAGCCGCCCTTTGCGCTTCAAGCGAACGAATTTCTGCAGCACGCGCCGCCTGCGCCTCCGCCATTCTGGCGGCCGAAGCCAGCCGCATGGAGGTCGAGACGGCGTTTTGCATCAGTCGCTCATTGGTACCCGTTGAAGAGGCGGCCGTAGCAACAGCCATCATCGTGCCTTCAACCACGTCGGACGTATTGGTAAAAAGCGTGCGGTAAAAGCTGGGCACAAGGAGCGATGTTCGGTTTTCATAAAGCTCTTGAAGCACTGCCGCGAGCGGCCCCTCAAACGTTGGGCTGCCCAACACCCCGACCACCGCGCCTGACGCATCGAAATAAAGTCCTCCTGTTTCCAGAAGCCCCTCTACTTTCAGCGTCAGATTTTCCAGTCCGGAGACCTCAGCGCGGCTCAAATCAAGCCCTTCAACTTTAAAGGTCGTCCCCGCCGCCGGAACGCCGGATGCGGCTTTGCGGTCAGCCGATTGGGATGATGCCGGTAAATCGGCTCCGTCTTCAGCGTCCTGAAGAGTGTCGTCTTCATCCGTGCGGGTGAGTGAAGACAAAAGAAGCGTTGAACCCGCCTCAAAGCGAGCCTTCGTACCATCCTCGAGCGTCAGTGTGGTGTGTTCGCCCTCGATAGAGAGCACGCCGCCCTTTCCTACCCAGAGATTCCAACGATTGGAGGCTGCCTCCCGTTCCGTACTGCTCCCGCCCACCGCAATCGACATCCCGCGCGTGAGTGAAGCATTCTTTTGCACGCGAACCGCACCCTGCGGCGCCGCGGCGGGCGTAAAAAAGAAATTTTCGATTGGATCCGTTCCGGCCTCGTTGCCATCATCAAATGCCGCATGAGTCCACACGAAAGCGCCGCCCGAACCCACACGAATGTCAAGATGACCGCCGCTGCTCACAGAGAGCTCTTCAATCATCAAGGTTGAAAACTGCTCCGCCTGAGCATTGTCTTCACCCACCGTCACCAACGAGCGTTCCATATCCGCCGTCAGTTTTTGAATATGTACTTCTGCGTTTGATGTGAACTCAGACGCCTCCGTTGCCGTTGCGCTGAGGATCAGCGACCCGCCGCGGCTGACAACCTCCCAAAGCTCTGCATAACCGTCAACTTCGACCTGCAGGCGGGCGCCGGAGTGAAGCTCAGCCGTATCGGCAAACTCTCCTGCCAGCCCGTACACATTCTCCAATTGTGCGCCGCTCCCGACAGTCAGCTGACCGCTCACTTCAAGATTGGCCGTACAAAAATAGGCACCTGACAGCTCGAGATGTCCTGACTGCGTCACGTTCGTTGAGCTGTGATCTGCATAGTCCTCTATAACAACATGATCGGACACCATGTAGGGATCAGAGATATCGCCGTAGACACTATTGGCCAATACCGGCGAAGCGGCCCCGCAGAAAAGAAACCCTGCTGTCATTAAGCTTAGAGACAGAGCGCTCAAACACGGCAGACCGCCCGAGCGCAAGCCGCCGCGGGATACGAGACGCACTCCTAAGTGATGAGGGAAGACAAAAGTGGAGTGCACACTGCGGCCCACGCCGCGAGCACACTCGGAAGTGCATTCTGTTGTTTTCATTATTTGAAGAGAATGTAGTTGAGAGGTGCCCGCAAAGGGGCTCAAAGATTCTCGCTGCTCTTCAAAGCTTTTGCTCCAACGCCTGTGCTCGCAGCCTTTTAGCTAAAGGAAGCCGCATTAATGCATCACGTTTTCAATATTATCACTCCATTAGTTGAAAACAATTAACGATATGCCTCATCACTTTAGAGAAAATATCAATCAAATATATATGTAAACTTTGAATTGACAGGTTGATACCTGTCAATCGCAATCAAAAGACTATAAATTTTGATTGTGTATTTTTTGAGTATAAAAAATCCCTCCCATGCAAAAAGCATAGAAGGGATCGCGTTATCTTCGGTTATGAAGGCGCTGTGACCGCGGTTAGTTGCGCAGACTGTGGATCGGCGCCGGGATGCGGCCGCCAAGCTTCACGAAGCCCGACGCATCGCCGCCCGGAACGCGGATGATGGACGCTTCACCGAGAAGACCGCCGAAATGAGCAACGTCGCCCACGGTCTTGCCCGGAACCGGAATCACACGGACCGCAGTGGTCTTGCCGTTGATCATGCCGATGGCGGATTCGTCGGCGATCATGCCGGAGATCGTCGAAGCGGGGGTGTCGCCCGGGATGGCGATCATGTCCAGACCCACAGAGCAGACAGAGGTCATGGCTTCGAGCTTTTCGAGCGTCAGGGCGCCCGAGCGCGCAGCGGCTTCAATGGCACTGTCTTCGGACACCGGAATGAAGGCGCCGGAAAGCCCGCCCACGTGCGAAGAGGCAAAAACACCGCCCTTCTTCACCTGATCGTTGAGCATCGCGAGAATGGCAGTCGTGCCGGGAGCACCGATGGAAGAAAGGCCGAGAGACTGGAAGATCTCGCCCACGCTGTCGCCCACAGCCGGCGTCGGGGCAAGCGACAGATCAGCCACGCCGAACGGAAGGTTCAGGCGGTTGGCGACTTCATTGCCGATGATTTCACCCACGCGGGTCACTTTGTAGGCGGTGTGCTTAATGACTTCTGCCGCATCCGTGATGGTCAGATATTCACCCTTGGCTTTAAAGGCACGGTCAAGGGCCTTTTTCACCACGCCCGGGCCGGAAACACCGACGTCGATCACCACATCGGGTTCGCCGACGCCAAGATAGGCACCTGCCATAAATGGCACGTCCTGCGGAATATTGCAGAAGACAACGAGCTTGGCGCAGCCGATTGCGTCGCGGTCACGAGTTGCTTCCGCCACATCCAGAATGCGCTGCCCCATGAGACGTACGGCATCCATGTTGATGCCGGCCTTCGTCGAACCCACATTGATTGAAGAGCAGATACGGTCGGTGACAGCCAGCGCCTCGGGAAGTGCATCAATCAGATTCTTTTCGCCCGGCGTCATCCCTTTTTCAACCAAAGCGCCGAAACCGCCGATAAAGTCAACGCCCACTTCTTTAGCCGACTCATCGAGCACGCGGCAGGCCGCCACCATCTCATCACGGCTGAAGCTCGCGCCGACAGTGCCGATCGGGCTCACGGAAATGCGCTTGTTGACGACGGGGATGCCGTAGCGGTCGCCGACGAGATCACAGGTCTCAACGAGTTTTTCGGCATAGCGGAAAATCTTCGAACGCACTTTGTAGGCGAAAGTATCGAAGTCCGAACTCGCGCAGTCAAAAAGATTGATGCCCATCGTGACGGTGCGGACGTCGAGATGCTCCGAACGAAGCATATTGATGGTGGAAAGTACCTCGCGGTCAGTCAGCATGTTTTGTCTCTGTCTCAAAAAATTTGGAATGGGTTGCGGTCGCGTGATGGTTGACTTACTCCACCTTGACGCGGTGAATGGCTTCGAAGATGTCGCGGTGCTGCAGATTGCAGCGCAGGTTCATAGCGCGGGCACGATCAATCATGACGCGGTGCAGCGCGCGGCGATCAACATTGAGCGGAATAGAAACTTCAAAGACCTGCAGCGACATGCCGTCCTCAATCGGGAAAGCACGCAGGGATTCGATGTTGATCTTCTGTTCGGCGAAAATGCGCGAAAAATTAGCGATGATGTCGTTGCGGTCCGTACCCCAAACGCTCACCACATAGGGCTCGCTTTCCGGCTGCGGCGTCGGCGCCTTGAAGTCAATCACCATAACGGCCAGATCAAATTTGCGGCGGGCGATTTCGGCTTCAAGCTCCTGCTGGATCTGTTCGTTAGAAAGACCGGCGGGCTTCTGAATGACACACATCAGAGCGAACTGGCCGTGCAAGGCCATCTGGTTCACCTGCTCGAGATTAACGCCGCGGCGAGTGAGCGCATTGGATACAACGGCGACGATGCCCGGGCGATCGAGGCCGAAAACCGCCACATTGGTGCGGTGCAGGCCGTCATTGATTTCAGTTGTCTGAGCAGGTTGAGCTTCAGTCACTTTGTTTCTCCGGAAGGCCGCCGTTTGAAAACATAACGGCGGACGCTGGCACTGGTGCCGGCTTTGCTGTATGGGGATTGGGATGAGTCCATGCCGGAATTGAAACCCCATCCAAGGGAATCCGGCATGGCGGCAGATTTTATCGAGTGTATCGCGATGGCCGCCGATCATTGGTTGGAATTGAGCTGTGTTCCATCTGATACAGCGCAAAACGCGCCGTAATCAGACCGCATATCACTCGGTCTGCTGTCCAAAGCTTTCTGGCAGACGCAAAAGTGTCTCGAGCCTTGGAAACGCCGCAAGCGCAGCAGCCCGAGCACTCGCGGCTGCTGCGGCAAGCGTTGTGCCGCGAAGCTGAGCCGCCGTACGGGCGGCTTCCAGGATGTCCGCTGGGCGTGTGTCGAGCGTTGAGTGCCCGAGAGCAAAAGCATCCCGTCGACTCGACGGCGGCATATCAGGCGCGTCGGTTTCAAGCACCCAGGCCCCGTCGGCAAGCTCCGACAAATGCCTGCGAATGCGCTTGCTTCCGTCGTAGGTACAGGCACCGCCGAAACCGAGCACCAGTCCGAACGCTAAAAAAGCCTCGCGTTCAGCATCCGAGCCGTTAAAGGCATGGACGGCGCCGCGCACGGGCTGAAACCCCGTTTTGCCCGGCGAACCGTAGACTCTTCGCAGCAGTCCGAGCGTCTTTGAAGCTGTCCGGCGAACATGAATAGAGAGCGGAAGGTCGAGGTCGCGGGCGATCTTAAGTTCTTCGAGAAACACCTGCTCGGCCTTATGCTGATCAAGCCCGGGCTCAAACCCGTCGAGCCCCACCTCTCCGAGACCGATGAAATGCGGATCGTCGAGCAGAGACTCGGCCAGCTCACGCAGCCCGACGAGCTCTGCGGGCGTTGTCGAGTCAAGCCAAAGCGGATGGATGCCAAGCATCGCCCCCAGGCCCCACTCGTGTGCCGTAGAGAGCGTTCGCTCCCAGTCTTCAGGCGCCCCGGCGCAGAGCAGGATATTCTCGAGGCCCGCCTCTCGTGCTTGAGCGAGCCATTGAGCACGATGGCCGTCCAGACGCTCAACCTGCAGATGCGAGTGCGTGTCAATGAATTTGATGGCGCGAGCGGTCATAAGGAACCAACCCGTTAAAAGCGGTCTGCATCCACAATCACGCCGCCCTTGAGCTCTACCGCACGATCGCAGCGGCGCGCGAGCTCTCGGTCATGCGTGACGATTACGACAGCCGTGCCTTGGGTATGCGCCAGTTCAAGAAGCGATGTGAAGACCTGTGACGCGGTTTCGTGATCCAAATTGCCCGTCGGCTCATCCGCCAGCACGCAGGCGGGCTGCGTCACCAATGCACGCGCAATAGCTGTACGCTGACGTTCGCCGCCCGAAAGCTGCGAAGGCAGATGCTCGAGACGATCGCCTAAACCCACGGCTTCCAAAGCCTGCTGAGCTCGAGACAACGCTTCACGCTTAGGCAGACGGCGGATGAAAAGCGGCATAGCCGCATTTTCCAAAGCGGAAAACTCCGGCAGCAGGTGGTGAAACTGATAAACGAACCCGAGGGAGCGGTTGCGCAGACGATCGAGCTCACTCTCTTTGAGTGCGGCGAGGTCCTCGCCGGCAATGGCCACTCGTCCGGCATCCAAACCGTCAAGACCGCCCAGTACATGCAGGAGCGTTGACTTCCCGGAACCCGAAGCGCCGAGTACGGCCACCGCTTCGCCCGCATGAATCCGGAGATTCACATCTTTAAGCACCGGCAGCGCACTCGTCCCCTCGCGATAGCTCTTGACCACATGACTTGCTTCCAGAACAACGGAACGCTGCGGATGATTTTGCGCATTATTCATAGCGAAGAGCCTCCGCGGGGTGAATCTTCGAAGCCCGCCAGCTCGGATAGAGTGTGGCGGCCAGAGAAAGCAGGAAAGAGAGCACCGCAATCGGTACGATGTCGCTCATACGCGGATCGCTCGGCATGCTGCTGATGAAATAAATTTCCTGAGGCAGGAATTCAACCCCGAGCATCGACTCGATGGCCGAGACGATGGCGCCGACGTTTTCGGCAATCAAAAGGCCTGCAGCAACGCCTGACAGAACGCCCACCAACCCAACAATCGTGCCTTCCACCACGAAAATCGACATGATGGAAGCACGCGAAGCGCCGAGCGTACGGAGAATCGCGATGTCAGACTGCTTTTCCTTCACGGTCATCACCAATGTGGAAACGAGCCCGAAAGCGCCGACCAAAACAATAAGAAAGAGGATGATCCCCATCATGCGTTTTTCGACCTGCACGGCTGCGAACCACGTGCGGTTTTGCCGCGACCAGTCCGTCGCATAAAGTCCGGATGGAAGCACCGACACGAGCTTGGCCGCGATCTGCGGCGCACGGTCCATGTCCGTCGTCTTGACGCGCAGTCCCTGAGGACCGCCCGTACGATAGAGTGCAGCTGCATCCTCAATATTGACCAAGGCATAAGTCGAATCGTATTCGTAGTGCCCGCTCGAAAAGTAACCCGCTACCGTGAGCTGTTTCATGCGGGGGATCAGTCCCGCCGGCGTCATATTCCCTTCGGGCACAAGCAGCGCCACTTTGTCGCCGATATGCACGCGCAGCTGCCGCGCCAGCGCCTGGCCGAGAATGACCTGAAAGGCCTTGGGTTTCAGGTCAGAAAGCTCTGCGCCGGAAACGCTTTGCGCAAGTTCGCTCACCCCTGGTTCCTTGGCAGGATCAATCCCTTTGACGACTGCGCCGCGCACGACGGCGCCCGAACTAAAGAGCCCCTGACCTTCCACGAAGGGAGCAACGGCGACAACGTCACTTTGCGCCTGAAGTACCTTTTCGACGCCTTCCACGTCGGTGAGTGCACCTTTGCTCGCCCTGATCTCAACGTGAGGAATCACGGAAAGCATGCGGTCGCGCACTTCCTTTTGGAAGCCGTTCATCACCGAGAGCACGATGATGAGCGCGGCAACGCCAAGCGCGATGGACGCCACCGACATGCCTGAGATAAAGGACATGAAGCCGTCTTTGCGTCGGCCTCGCCTCCCGCGCCGGGTGTAGGTGAGGCCGATCATGAATTCAAATGGCGTCTGCATCGTGCTCTTGGAAATCGCTCTTGAGGCGGAATAATTCAACGCTTCGAACACCCTTTCGTTTTGCATCCGGCATGACGAAAGCGTGCGTTCGACAAAAACTGCATTCTAACGGCGCAGGATGCTTCCCCCGCGCCGCAGCAAAAGATCGAAACGGTCGACAGAAGAATGTTAGAAGACACCAACACTCCTCAATGAAGACGAAGCACCTGCAGTCCCCAAGGCTACAATCACGGGCACTATGACAACTTGCTTTTATCTCCTGCCCGGCGCCCGGCTCCCTGAGGCCGCCGCCCGCGAGACTGCGGCCGTGCTTGCAAAGTCCGACCCCGCCTCGCTTGAGGCGTGGACTGCACTCGGGACCGGCCGTGAGCCGCCTGGTCTGCAGCGCCTCGCTGAACCGCTCCACGATCGCTCACCCCATCAGGCCTGGCTCTGGAAGGTGCTCACGCACCGGTCCGGCGCGCCGATCACCGCCCCTTACGAATGGATTGCTTCGGGCGGTCCCGTGCTCGACCAGGACGCCCTGGCAGCGAAATTCGCTGGGACAGCTCGAAGCCGTCGAGCTTCATGAGTCTGAGATGCCCGCGGCTGCTTGTGCGCTTGATCCTATCGCAGCACACGCCGGCATGCGTCTGATGATTTCTGGAACGACTCTCTTTCTCTGCCGCCGCAAGCCCTGGGCATTCTCAGCCGCACCGTTTAGAGATCTGGCGGACTGCGTCGGTGCAGGAGCGAGCCTCGCCGCCTGCATGACGGGCAGTGATAAGCCTGAAGCAGAAAATCTGCTTGAGGCATTCACCGCTGCCGTTCAAACGGCTGCGGGCAAACTGCCTTCGATTGAGGGCTTTTGGCTTTCGGGCGGCGGAGCATACACTCCCATTTTCCCGCCCTCGATCTACCGTGCTGTAGCCTGTGATGATCCAGTCGTCCGAGCCTGGGCAGCTGCAGCCGGTATTCCCCGCACCGCGCTCATGCCCGTTCGCAGTGGCGAACGCGAACAGGAACGGTGGGGGAAAGCGTTCGTTGACGCACCGATCGGCGAGCGCATCGTCGTTATTGAGCATCTTCTCGATCCCTGGCGCCGCAGTGACTGGAGCGCCTGGCGGGAAGTGCTCCCCACGGCACTCGGCGAACTCGCACGTTGGCGCAGCCGCGAAAAAGCCGCCGGCATTGACAACGCTGTTTTCGTGCTCTTTGGCAATGCCGGCGCCGCTACGCTTTTGCCGACGCCCAAGAGCTTCAATCCGCTCAAACGCTTCAAACGGTCGGTGCTCCCGCTCGAGAGCTGGTTCATTGACAACTTTGCGGGAGAGGTTCCATGACGCGCATTCTCTCCCGTCCTTACGATCAGCATGCCGCCGATCGTCTGGCCCTTTCGGGTTTTCTGCCGCCCATTGCGCGGGCGCTTGCCGCCCGCGGCATTCAGGTGCCCTCCGATTTAGAGCAGGAATGGGCCGGCATGCTGCCGCCCGCCATGCTCGAAGGTACGCGTGAAGCAGCCGAACGGCTTGCACTCGCTCG
>ENA-ORPH01001301-ORPH01001301.1-human-gut-metagenome-genome-assembly--contig:-NODE-1301-length-24546-cov-4.098118_pt1 | contig 24546 bp, 23 predicted proteins | sample MGYA00242142_ERZ509074 | MGnify/ENA primary metagenome ERZ509074 (study PRJEB26280, sample SAMEA2338724) | human gut metagenome | biome: human gut; feature: human-associated habitat; material: faeces...
AAAACACCAGATAACCAAGTGAATTTTTTGCAGCATATTATGTCAATAGTGAAAACTGGTGGACGAGTAGCAATAGTATTACCAGATAATGTGTTAACTGATACAGGAGCTACAGAGAGAGTTAGGGAAAAATTACTTAAGGAGTTTAATTTACATACTATTCTAAGACTTCCAACAGGTATTTTTTATGCAAATAACATTAAAACAAGTGTATTGTTTTTTGAAAAAGGAAAACCAACTGATGATATCTGGGTATATGATTATAGAGTTGGAATAAAACACACATTAGTACAAAAACCAATGAAAAGAGAGCATTTACAAGATTTTGTGGATTGTTTTTGTACAGGTCATATTGAAGACAGAAAAGAAACATATTCAGAATTAAATCCTAATGGTCGTTGGAGACGTTTCTCCCATGAGGAAGTGATGGAAAAAGAATCACATAGTCTTGAGTTTAAGTGGCTAGATTTTGGCGAGGAAGATGAAAGAACTGTTCCAGAAGTTTTGGATGATATATACAGAGAGGCAGCAGGAATTGTCGAATTAGTAAATTATTTAAAATCATATTTTGATGAAGATTCGGTATTAGAGGATATCGACAGTGCATCAGAGGTAATAGATAAATTAATGAAAAGTCGTGTGTCTTTTTCTGAGGATTTAGATGTATTGATGCTTAAGATTATTGAGGCAGGATTAAGCGGTAAATTAGTTAAGATAGAGAATGTGCAAGAAAGTGCTGTTATGGCATATGAACGCGGTTTAAAGGAAAAAGAGAAGTTAAAAAAGGCCGGTAAACTTAATCCGGAAAGTAAATTACCAGAAATTACGGAGGAAGATATATTCTTTACAATTCCTAAATCTTGGAAATGGGTTTATATAGGGGATATTTTTCAACACAACACAGGAAAAGCATTAAATTCATCAAAACAAGAAGGTATAGTTTGCGACTATATTACAACTTCAAATTTGTATTGGAATAGATTTAAATTAGAAAAGGTTAAGAAGATGCCATTTACTGAGAAAGAAATGGAAAAATGTACGGTAAAAAAAGGAGACCTTTTAGTATGTGAAGGAGGTGACTATGGAAGATCGGCAATATGGAATTTTGATTATGAAATTAAGATTCAGAACCATGTCCATAGATTAAGACCATTTACAAACATAAATGTAAAATTTTATTATTATGTATTCTGGCTTTATAAAAAGAAGGGATGGATTGATGGGAAGGGAATAGGACTGCAGGGCTTGTCATCTAAAAAACTTCATAGAATCGTTGTGCCATTTCCTTCAATTGAGGAACAAAATCTTATAGTGTCAGAGATCGAAAGATTAATTAAGTGAGAAATTGGTCTTTATTGCATGAAGTGTTCACCTTGCCTTTTGATAATCAGATAGATAAAAAATATATATCTTATTTGTTCGGAAGGGGGGTTTTGCTTAGATGATATATCGGTTGGAAAACTTAAAGAAAATTTTATTAGTGTAATGAGAGGTGTTTTACTTGAAAAATAACGATAGGTTCTCTTCTGATGAGTATAGGAAGATGACCGAGAATATGAATCGAATTATCCAGAGTGTGCCAGTAAAATTGCAAAACATGTTTCAAGAAAATTTGCAGTTAAGATCTATATTAAGTCAGGACATTAGCACAGAACTGTCAAATAGGTTAACAGAGATTAAAAGTCAAATGAAAGACCTTTCTCGAGTATCAGAACAACTTTCCAAGGCGATTCCGTCATTTCAACTTTCAGAAAAAGTTTGGGAATTTATTCGAGAAGCTAAGGAAAGTGAAAATTTATCTGAGGAAGAATTCGAAAAAAAGTATGGTGAAGAATTCGAAGTATGCAAGGTTTTAGGCAATAATGGTTGGGTTGTTTCTGGACATAGCAATCCAAGATATATAAATAATTGGTATAAAGCACTCATTGAAGGAGAACCGAATAAAATTATATGTTTTTTTGAAGAAGATAATGGTCGTGTTATAAAAAATATTATTGCTATTCTGGAACAAAAATATGATGATCCGGTAAATAAAAATTATTATTCTCGAGGAATTAAAGCATTTCAAGATAATGACTATATGACCTCTGCAATGTACTTGGTTGGCTTATTAGAAGCAAGAGTGAATGCATTGGTTCAGTTCCCGCCAAGAACTAAATATAGAGAAAAATTTTCTGATAAGGGGTTTGTTGATATAAAGCAGGAGCAATTTGCAGAAATAAATACTTTTTTTACTAAGAGATATTACTTTTTGGATATATATCCTTCATTAATAGCCTTTTTGAATCGGTTATTCGTAGATGGAGAATATCCGTTTGAAAAGGGTATAGAACCACCATATATAAACAGAAATTGGTTATTGCATGGAAAATGCTGTAGAGAGATAGAACGTTTTGAATGCATACAGCTATTAAATGCGCTTGAAACGATAGAAAATGTTTTGGGAAATGAAAAAGAAATTGAGAACCAGTAATAGAAAGTTGAGGTGGTCTTAATGACAAATAATATGGAGAGAATGAAGTTTGAGGTGGTTAGGGCCATTGTAACATGCTTTCCTAAAGATTACTTAGAAATGTCATTTGTCGGAGGCGTGTCGGAGAAAGAATTTGTTGATGAAATTATAGTGGAGTTCATAAAATATGCGTTTGATAATTCTCAGGAGAAGCATCCATTAAGGTACTATGTACCGTATGGTGTCGATGAGAATAATGATGGGAGAATGCTTTATACTAGATTGCTTAAGTATTGCCAAAAGTATCGGGACCAGGAATATGAAGAATTCAAGCGGAAAGGTACGGATATTGAGGAGCTTAAAGCTAAAAGTATGCAAACGATGGCCGAAAAAAGGGAAGGCTATTCGATTACTCCAATGCAATATTTTGAGACGGTGAATATTCATGATATTGCAGCACTAAAGGCTTTTGTTGAAAATCGACTTTCTGATGTCAAAAAAGTTTCTAATACATCTTTTGAAGAAATGATGAAAGAATACGATAAAAATGTAGATGAATGGGAAAAAAAGAGCAACGAGAATGATTACAACAAGGTATTTTATTCATTGGCATTTTTTACTATAGATTGGAAGTACGGATTTGAATTTGCATATTTACTGGCTAAGAAAATGGAACAATTAGAAGTAAAAGAAGTAGATAAAAATTTTTTTTCGATTTTGTGTGCAAGAATGACAATACAGTCTTTTTTAGGTTGTGAGGTGGAAATTGATAGCAGAATGATTAAGCCAAGGCAAAATATGATTGATGTTCTTGTGCCTGCTGATCTAAAATGGTCAGATGAAATCGAGTTTGATCAGAGGTGTTACGCAGAACTGCTTGTAATAATGGCGCAGCTCAATAATGGTATAAAATTAGCAAATGGTAATACTTTGCGTGAACAATTCGCAAAAGAAACAACAATGGAGGACTGGGCTTCCTTTTTTAAAGAATATGATATATTTGCAGCTTGGAATAAGAAAGAATTATCGAGCATTCGAATTAGAAATATGAGAAAAATTCTTGGTCAGATACACAAGTAGAAAAATTCCGGATTTTCGTTCCTAGGAAAAATAGTAGAGAAAATGGTAATCTATAATCACAGCAGGGCCCACTGAATAATAATGAAAGGTTCAGGTGATTATATGGAACAAAATTTAATAGTAAACAAGGATATACCAGAGCAGGTATCTGGTTATATTGAGCAGGCAATACGTAATATTTATAATGAGCATCCACACGAGGTGAAAATAGTACTTCTTGGAGCTGCCTCAGTGATATTGGGATTCGGAGCATATAAAGAATATGGTTTAATTCATAAATTGGCTATCAGAGAGGAGGCTTAATATGAGAACAAAGTTAATATATTCTTCAGAAGAAAATCATCCAGGATATGGTGCAGGAGAGGGGGATACGGAGAGATACGAATATGAGTGCCCTTGCGGGAAAGGAAAAATCATAGAAGAACATGATAATATTCCCGGATTTCGTGATCATGATGTTTGGATAAGTTGTGATGAATGTTCTAAAAAGTATGTATTGGATACTTCAAGAGGAGTACGAGGTTGGGAATTAGTGGAGAAAGGATAAATTATAATATTGGTACAAGAACGTATGTTCGATATAATAACTCTAGGATCGCTACCTGGAGTTATTATATTTTTGTTGAACAGAGCCAGTCAATATTATCCCGATATTGGAGGTGGAAGTTAACATTGGAACTTGGGGAATGTATCAAAGATGCGTTTGATGCTTCTCTGGAAGAATATATGAAATCAAAAGACTACATTTCAGAAAAGCAGAGAACAACAGAGAAGTTGAAGACTTTTCGTGCCGGACTTAGTGATATCCAGCAGCAACAGTTCAATGAAATTATAGATGCAATATCAGATGATAATAGCAAATTAGCATCCGAGGCTTACATGCATGGTGTTGTAGAGGGGATTGCTTTAAGAGGCAAAGTAATAGGCTAATATTGGTAAATGAGGACCGGCTTTGATTTCCCTTTGAGCTGGTTTTCTTTTTGAGATAAATTGCTATGACACAAGAATTTGATGTAGGTAATGAAGCCTATATTATTGAAAGCAACCGGATTATACGTAAATGCGCGATTGTTCGAAAATCGGGTGACTTATACATAATTCGATTTAAAAATGGTGGAGGCATACAGGTAAAAGGGCACAGATTATTTATGTCTGTAGAAGATGCAGAGAAGAAAATAGGTCTGCAAAAGAACAAACGAACAGATCAAAGAGGCGGCTGTCGCGATCAAGAATACCGTCCTCTATGTCATCATACTATTACTATAATCAATGTCAAAAATCATAAAAAATCATCAAAATCATCCGGATCCAAACCTGCGTCATCCAAAGCCTCGAGTCTTTCCTCCTCATCCATTAACCGAAAATCATCCGGATCAATGTCAGCATTCAGTAAATCTATTTCCAGTCCATCATGAAATCCCTCATCCACATCGCCGTCAAGACCACTTTCCAGCCCAAATGACCCAGAGGTCGGACCCAAACCTCCGATTCCATCATTCATTTCACGTTCCTCATCATTCGTACACATAAGATCGTCTGCAAGCAGGCTCTCAACTTCATCAACATGACCGTCCCCGTCCAAATCTTCCCAACCAAAAAAATCCATAGTATTCTACCTACCTTTCCCTGTTAATCAGAACATTGATTTTCCTCGATTTCCTCAAATATTTTGTCCAGCTTTGTTCTTTTCTTAAAATTGCGCAACATCTTCTTATCGTGTTTCACAATATAACTGACCACCTCACGAAAGTCCTTCGTTTCCAATTCCTGGTCGTGATAATTTTCAGCAAATTTCTTGTGTGTTTTCTGTGCTGTCCCCTTCGCCCATCGATAATTCTCGTGGCGTAGATTGACAACCTCATCTCCTCGCAAAAATATGTTCCAACGTCCGCATGCTGAGCGAATAAAAACTACATTGTCTGTTATATTATATATAAGCTCATAACGGTCACATATTTTTCTAATCTCATCGTCAGTAAGCATGACACATCACCTCCTCACGACTCCATCTACTTATAAATTATAGCACAAAAGCGGACGGAAATTTTTATAATTTTGTTATCCACTTTGCCATCCATTATTTCATCAATCTTCCGCCTCACTTCAAAAGCTTTCTTATCTCCTTCTCATTCTGCTTGGTAAAATCAGAAAGTTCATAGGAACGTATACGTTCCTTAACCAGATTCGGAATGACGAAACCATTTTTTACAAGTGTTGCAAGTCGATTTATTACAGTCTTATTTGTAACCTTAAGCTCTTTGCTGACTTCGATCGGCGTGAACTCTCTTTTGTAGTTCTTCATGAGCAGCAAGAGCAATTCCTTCTCTTTCCCTTTTAGATATGAAAGGCTTCCTTCCAATTCTTCGTTGTTTGAACTCTCTGACAATTCGCAAACCTTATTTGAGTATAGCAGCACCATGCGAAAGAAATAATTGATCCAAATCTCAGGATGCGGAGGATTCTCTCGTCCCGAATAATACAGTGCAGGCAGCCCCATCTGGATTGATTCATAGTATTCATCAATATCATATGCGAAGTACTCTTCTAATGAGCCAATTCCGTTAAAACCATATCCGTTGATATCTAAAATATATCCCGAGAGCAGCCTTGCGGTCCGCCCATTTCCATCTTCAAATGGATGAATTGTTACAAGCTGATAATGCACTACAGCTGCAATTATGAGCGGATGATCATCTGTTACATTCACATATTCCACCAATTCATCCAACAGATCCGGTATATCAATATATTCCGGAGGAATATAATCAGGATTCCCTGTTTGTGAATCATATACCGCAAATAATACTCCGGGGGGCATTGGTCCTCGAAGTCCGATTTTTTCTTTTGAAGCTCCCTTTTCAACGTACTTCTGTACATCCAATATCAGTTTCTTGGAAAACCTCTCCTTCTTTGCCGCTTTCTCTTCCAAATAATTCAGTGCCAGGAAATAATTACGAACCTCCTGCTCCGGTTTAAGATAGTGTTTTCGTTCATCGCTATCTATAACCTCATCCACCTGCTTCTCCGATAAAGGATTCCCTTCAATTTTAGTAGACGCATAGGAACTTTTCTTCTTTGAATTTTTCCGCAACTTACTTGCTACCGCAATAGGCAACGAAACTTCTGATGCTTTATACCTGTTTTTATCTATCTCCGTAATATACTTTAATATTTCATTTGACAAAGTTACTTTAATCATAATAAAGCACCCTCCTGATATAATGAGCCCAAGAAAAAACATCTACTTTGCATCCATTTGTTTTTCTTGACATAGTATATCACGAGAGTGCCAATTTTTCCACTAAAATTACACTATTTTTTCACTATTTTACATTTCTACAGTAAGCTGGATATTCTTGTTTTAGGAAACCTTAATTCCGGAAATGTGGAAACCAGTGTTCCGGAACACGGAAACCGTCTTGATTGGCTTAATGGATATTTATCGGGTACAACTCATTTGTCAAGTCCAGAGCCGCTTTGCGGTGCGAGGCAGGCTTTACAATTGAGTTGAAACTGATAAACTAGCATTGATCCAATCATACACTTCTCTTGGTTTCCTTATGCCGGACAGCAGGGACATGCTAGCCGGAATATTCATAAGCGCCTAATCTGCCCACGGATTGTACCCCTCACAAATCCATGCCATAATCGGAGTGTCTAAAATTAAAAACGATCACTCCAACAATCGTGAAGTTTCTCATTCAATGCTGGAGACATTTACTACAACACCAACATTATCTTCCACAAGTTCTCCTGCTATACGAAGCCATTCGCCATTTTTAAATGCACAAATTTCCACCTTTGGATTTGCATGAATCTGCTTTGAAACATCCTTTACCTTTCCAATCTGAATATACAGTCTTCCCTCAAAAATGTGTGCTGTTCCAAAAGTTCTTACCCTTGGCTGGTCACCTTCCACAGTTGCCAAATAATATATCTCTGCTTCTTTTAAAATTTTACTACTCGTTCCATGATGTAATCCTCCTGTGTCTCTTATTTATCAGTCTTTGTATACCATCCATTTTTAAAATCTGTTTCTTTGCTCGATGCATATTTCCCAGATATTCCAAATTGAGCGATTGCCGAATTTACAGTATCACGAATATCTGTCTTTTCCCCAATTATCCATAGACGACCTCCATTCCCCCTATTGTCTATCACTTCAAAACCACTATTTTTAAAGAAATCTCTAACTGCACTGTTTCCTCTATTATGATTCCTTTCAGAAACATGTTTTACATGAACTTGTCGACTACTTGTATTGGAAGCAACATTTTCCTTTATTTCATTCGTCTTGGCTTTCGTTGATTTACCTTCAATTCCAGTCACATCTATAACATCTGAATATACAAAAAGTTCATCTAATGCCCTGGTATAAGCAATATATTTCTCATTTCTACTCATTCTCCCAGACAACACAATGACTGTACTAAACTCTAGTCCTTTCGCATCATCAATGTTAATAATATTCCATCTAGTACGATGAATACTGAAATTTTCAATTGTCATATCATGAAATTTGTTTTCGTATGCTCCAAAACGATTCAATAAATATCTTGCTTCCATATCATTTCCAACTATTATAGCAGCTAATCCCGTTCTCTGCGTATCTACAAGCTGTGATATCATTTCGTTGTAAAATTCTTCATCTGACAATATTTCATGAACACCTTTTCCCGGCGTATTAATTGCTGACATATTCATACCAAATTGTTTATTACAAAAATCCGTGATTTGTGAAGCATTACGATAGTTTTCCTGCATTTCATGCATATCAGAAGTAAAAACATCAGCATATTCTGACCAGCTGTCAATACCCTTTGCTCCCTCTATATGTTGATACACATCTCCGAACATATTAAATACAGTTTTTCCATCATTAACATTATACAGTAATCTTATTTCCTCTGGTGCAATTCCCTGTGCTTCATCAATTGATAAAAACGACTCAAAGCCATTATTCGGATGTCCTTGAAATTGATATAAAATCTGCAAGTATAAATATGGTGAGCAACTAAATGCTTGAATTTTTCCATTGTCACTCTCCTTTATGCCAATTTTATTCATAATAAACGTATATGTATTTTTTACAATACCTTCATTCATTTGAATCAATATATCACACTTGTTTTTTATCTTAGTAAAATAGCTATATTCTAAATACTTTTTATTTTCATTTTGTAATATATTGACGCAGTTTTGAGCCTTATCTAAAAGTTCAGCAATGGATTCCTGATATTCTGAATACTTATCTTCTACTTTAGATAAATCCCATGATATCATAAAGTATGCTCCAATGATTTTTCCGATATTATTTACAGCTTCATTGATTGTGTCATCATCATTTTGCGCATACTCTTTTTTCAGATTTTCGAAAATATTCAATGCTTCTTGCAATTTTTCACCAATATTCACCAATTTTTTAAAATAGCCGTCATCTTCATACACACTCTCTAGTGTAGATTTTAAAAATTCTATTTTATCATTTGACTCATTGATTTCTATTTTTCTATTTTCAATTGCCTGTGCATTTATTACTGAATCATAAGTTTTCATTTTCTTTTGGGCATCTGATATTGTCTTTTTTTCTTTAGAAATAGCTTTATTAATATTTCTAATTGTATTATCTTTGCGATGCCTTAACGCTGTGCGAAGCATATCCAGAGCATCCAAAGTATTTCTAATTTCTGCATAATACTGTGAAAGAATAACATTATTAGCATTAATTATTTTCTGACAATTCAGCACTCTACCTCTTATCTGTGATAAATAATTTTCGCTTGAATCCGTCAAATTTAATGGCACCGACAATGTCTGGGATGCCTGCTCAAGGAAAGACATATCCATTTTACAATTCTTATCTAAAAAAGACTTAATAGTTTCTATGCACTCCTTTGAATAAATATACTTTTCTTTTTTAGATGTCAATTTTGTATGATAGCTTATCTTTCCATATTCGCCAGCCTTGTGTCCTGCATATTTTTGAATACAATAATCAAAATATTGTTCAATTGTGCCCATCTTAATATCAGAGATTTCAAGCTGATGACGCATATTTTCTGCCATATCAATATACATTTGAGATGGTGTAATTATATACAAGTTACTTCTATTTAAACTTTTCGGATTATCATATAAAATAATCGGTAATCTATGTAACATGATCATAGATTTACCTGAACCAGCACACCCCTGTACAATCATATTTCTATTGTATGGTGCTTGAATAATTTCGCCCTGCTTCTTTTGAATAGAAAATACAATATTTTTAAACTCTGGTGTAGATCGCCTTTCCAATAATTCCTGAAGAAATTCATCTGAGATTATCTTTGCTGCTGCATTAGGGTCATATTCGTCCGGTTTAAATTCCTGTATCATTTTTTCCAAGAAAGAATCACTGAAATAGCCTGTTCCCTTTATCTGATTCATTAGTACATCATCAAACACACCAGGAACTAAATTTAATGCACTCACAACTCTTGTAAATCTCAGTTTTACTTGATTTTTTACAATAAGTGTATAATCTGTATGATGTTCTATCCCATGTTTATCTTTTACTACACTTTCATATTCTACAGATGAGTTATTCAATATATAATGTCTACATAATGGCATTTTCCAAGATGTCACAAAATTTTCGGCATTATTATTACATGAATGAAGTCCCACCTTAATTTCGACTAAACCTTCTCCATTAACATCTTTATAATGCAATAATAAGCGTGTATGATATAGTTCATCTCTTGCTTGAAGAAAATTTTTTCTATTTTCATGAGTATCCTTAAGCCCCTGTTGAGCCAGTACTTTTGCTAAATAAGAATCTGGATTAATGGATATATCTGTATTCCTCGCCTCTTCCACATAACCCTGCATTCTTTGATCAAGATTTCTAATTACCTTATCCATTTTAGTAATTAAAATATCAAGTACTTTTTGTTCCTCTTTTTTTAATTCTTCGGCATGTTCATTTATGTTCAATCCTATTACCTCCCATTACATTTCCAAAAAAGCTTGCAACAAACGTGCTGAATATTTCCCCGCAAACCGCATACATGGAAAATATTCTGTATCCAAAATTTCTCCCTCTGAAATAAAATCAGCTGCATATAGAGGTTGTCCAAACCATATTATACTTTTATCTATAATCGTTACCGGTGTAGTAACATACTCAAATATCTTTTGGAATTTTTGCAAATCATTTGGTAAATCAATCTCTTCCAAATGTCTTATGCAAATTTCCACATTTTTTTCATTCTGTTCATTAAAGATTTTACTGAGCTGACTAAGCCTGCCATCTAAATCATCCATTATATCCGGCATGTCTATATGAATTATCTTTTTTGCAGCCTCAATATCACTGATAAAAGTCCCCCAACTAGCCTCTCTATCCTCAAGGTATATGCTTGGTTTTTCATTCAATTCAGGCATTAACTCATCTAATATTTCAAAACCTTTTTTCTTCTTAGTTGATTGCCTCATCATATTTATAGCCTTAGTAAAAATTAGATTTTTAGATATTTTCTTCTTTAATAAATAATCAGCATTTGCTACTAATATAAATTTACCTTTTGCCCTTGTTACAGCTACATTAAATAACCTATTCGCAGTGTCATTTTTCAAAGATGTCAGCAATGTGCCAGGATATGGCATTCTATAACAGTCAACTGCGTCATATATTATTACAGGCTTCTCTGAACCCTGAAACTGATGCACTGTAGCACAAGATACTTTTTCCCATCTTTTATCTACTACCTGTATATCTCTAAGCATTGCTACAATTAATCTGGATTGTGCACTATACGGAGTTACAATTCCCACTTCATAATTACCTATATATTTTTCAGCCAATCTCATACTCATCATCGCTGATAAAAGATTTATTCTGGAATTGTCTTTTGTTTTAGTGCATACAGAATACATTCCACTCAAATCCATCAAAGTCATAGCCTCATTTGGGCATGGCGGAAGTGCAGCAATTTCGTTGCGACTTTCCATTATTTTATTAAATGTTTTTAACCTTCCCTGATACATATTTCCGCTTACAAAATCAGCTATTTCCTGATGCATTCTATATTGTAAGTCAAGCATGACAAGCCAGCCATGTCCTTCATTATTCTCCACAGCCGATGTAATTCCTGTATGCTCAAATATATCCTTAGTTAATCGATCATCAACCTTATTCTGTACAATTGCAGGTAACTGGCAAAAATCCCCTAAACATACAAAATAGTTTTTTGCAATTCCTGCTGCAAATATCACCTGTGGAACATATGCCATACTTGCCTCATCAAATATGACAACATCAAATCTTTGTGTGTATATTGCCTTGTCAACTGTGGCCTTAGATACTGTGGTTGCAACAAATGCTGACTTATGAATAAGTTCTTTCTCCTGCTCTGATAAATAATCTCTAATTTTATTAATTCTATTATTTATCTCGAGCCTTTCAGGTGATCTTCTTTTTAATTTTTTCTTTTTTTCTAAAAGTTCTTGATATTCCTGAGCTAAACTGGGATTTTTTTGTAATACAAACTGATACGATGTTAAGCTTTTGCTGTAGACTAATTCCTTTGTTCTAGGATATCCATATCGGATAACCACGCCATCTGGAAGATCCGCTTTTTTTGCAACACGAAGTAGGGCTCCGTCTACTGAAACATTACTGTATGAAAGCATAAGAACTCGTCTTCCTTTTAAAATATGTTCTATTGCTATATTAGAAAGAGTTTCTGTTTTTCCAGTTCCCGGAGGTCCCCAAATAAATGTAATTTTTTCAGTGATAGCTCTATTAAAAGCATAATTTTGTCCACTTCTAATACTATTCCATTGCGAGATTTGCGTTCTTCCATTACATGCAATTTCATATACAATAGAATCAGATTTAGGTTCCATCTCATCAAGCCTATCCATCAATGACTCCAATAATTGCCATTGTCCTGAAGTAAATTCTACGCTCTCTACAAATTCTCCAATATACTCCATCGTCCTAATAAGTATTGTAAAATCTTCACATGATACTACATAAGCTGTTACAATATTATCTGGAAACCATAATTTTATAGCTGTTCCATCTGGATAATGCATTTCAGTATCTGTATCAAACGCATATAAATATTCACCATTTTTAGATGGTAATTTTTCCCCATCAATAATTCTATATTTCTTCCCACCAGTTACTTTCAAATACTCTATTTCACTATTAATAGCAAATCTACAATCTCTCTTAAACATCTCAAAAGATGCTCCAACACCTTCAGTTTGTATCTTTTCTTGAAGCACCTCGTCTTCGAGTTCAAACATTTTGGCGAATGAAGATGGATACGCATACTTACTTATATCTCCATGGAAATCAATTGCAATATATCCATCTTTTATATATTCAATTGTTCCTATAGCATGAGTGTTAACATTAACAACACGCATGCCAATAAGCCTGCTCGTATCCATCTTCTCACCTCTTTACAATAGTTCCTTCAACTTCATCATTTCATCCTCAGTCAAAGTTACACCTTTTCCCATTTTCTCATGTTCCAGTGCCCAGTCTCTGTAACCAATGGTAAATACGCCATTGCTAAAGTATGTTTGGGCACCATACATTTCTACATCATTCTCAAACAGCCGTAATGCAACAGGAATCCGGTGGCAGTTCGAGCACCATACATTTCTACATCATTCTCAAACCAACGCCCCGATTGCTGTATCTCTGTTCCAGTTTGAGCACCATACATTTCTACATCATTCTCAAACGGAATGCAAAGCGATATATCGACAGCGCAAGTTTGAGCACCATACATTTCTACATCATTCTCAAACGTCGTTCGGGTTTGTCACGCGGCCGGTCTTAGTTTGAGCACCATACATTTCTACATCATTCTCAAACTTCCTATCATGTCACCGACACTTGCTGACAGTTTGAGCACCATACATTTCTACATCATTCTCAAACAGTGTAGTAAATTTTAATCTGAAACTACTGGTTTGAGCACCATACATTTCTACATCATTCTCAAACAAGATGCGGTAATGGCTTCTCCTAATACACGTTTGAGCACCATACATTTCTACATCATTCTCAAACTTGTAGACTTCTACACCGCTGATTCCACGCGTTTGAGCACCATACATTTCTACATCATTCTCAAACTGCAAGTAATTGCGGATATCTCTTCTCGCCGTTTGAGCACCATACATTTCTACATCATTCTCAAACCATATCACATATACGTTTATATATATTATTGTTTGAGCACCATACATTTCTACATCATTCTCAAACGATATACAAGAAGTAATGGAATATCTCACAGTTTGAGCACCATACATTTCTACATCATTCTCAAACTCTTGCATTTTGTTCGCATATGTCCTTTGTGTTTGAGCACCATACATTTCTACATCATTCTCAAACCGTAATGCTCGCCATCATAACTATCGTTGTGTTTGAGCACCATACATTTCTACATCATTCTCAAACACCATGATGATTATGAATAATGTTATGCCCGTTTGAGCACCATACATTTCTACATCATTCTCAAACCTCAAATTAGAAAATGAAATGCCATCACTAACATAAAATGTATCTCTGCTGTGCTCAAACACACTAATCTAAATAATAGTATAACGAAATCTTTCTCTTTCTTCAATAGATTTCACAGTTATCCTTATCAATAATATACCACTTCTCACCATCTATTCTACTGTCAATATAATGTTCCATTAATAAAACATTCCATTCTCGACAGCACACTTCTGAATACAATAATTTCATTTCTTCAGCAGAAAAGTATTGTCTTAAATTCCAGAATATTAATAATTTTGGCTTTATCAATTCCTGGAGCAATATACAATATTGCAATAACCGCTCCAAGTCCGTTTCATATTCAGTAACTAATTGAATACCCATAGCTTTCGCCAAACTCGAATAATCAAGTTCCTCATTGATACTGAACTCAAACGAATACTCCACCTCTAGATTACCAAAGAATGTTTGGATATGTGTGTTTAGCTCCTGCCCCTCTCTCCAATGCATTTCGTTCACTGCTTTTTCTGCAAAAGATTTCAAAAAGGCAGTAACCAGCTTTCTTTGATTAACATCTAGCTGCAATGGATTAAATATCATTTCCATGACTTTGCTGATTTTTAATTCTTTATCACCTTCCGACAATACCCAGTTACCGCTATCACCACTTTGCTGAAATATTAATTCCTTTTGAATCTCCCGCCATCTTACCGGCGATTCTACAACACACACTGGTATCAGAGAATCAGCCTTTCCAAATTCTATATCGAAATGAACATCCGGATGTGTTAATTTCAAACATCCCCCTCCCCTCTTTTACCGTGATTACAGTATAATTAACCGTTCATCACTCTGAATCACTTCACTTGTAACTTCCCCGACCAAAAGTTCCATTCGACCATACTGTTTTTCGGTAATCGTCAACATTTGCACCAACCCTTCAGGAGGTTTGTTTTTGCGAACATTATCTTCAATCCTTTGAGCTATGCTGGTATTTAATGCTAACTTGCTATAGATTGACTCCTGCTGCATGACAAACCCACTCTTCAGCAAATATTTCCGAAATCTCGTATATTCTCGTCGCTGCGCACTTGATAGTACAGGAAGGTCGAACATTACTATCACTCTCATGTACCTATAACTCATAAGAATAAAAGGAAAGCTGCGCAATGTCCGACTCATTCAAAGCATCGAATACACTCTTAACATATTGCTTGATCGCATTTAGGATGACAAAATGTTTGCCTTCCATTATTACTTCTTCATTTAGCAAAGCAACTAATTTCATTTTTTGTTCATGCTCAAATTCTATTGGTTTCATTTCACATACCTTTCGATCGACAAGCACACGATACGGCTCCATTAGATCTGAACCCAAATTAAATTGGTTAAACATATTATCATGGAATAACCCCAGCTGCGTAATGTATCCATTCATTACAATTTCACGATTAATTGCAGAAAGCATCAGTGAATATCCATAATTCAATGCTGCGTTAATCGGGCAATCTTGACTCCGTGAGAAATCCATGCCAAACAATGCGTTAAAATATACTTTTGCAGCATGACCTTCACGATTAGTGGCATCATTCCATTGTATCTGTTGAACATAGTCTCTCAGCAGCGCAGCTTCCGTATTCTTCCCCCTTTCCAGCAAGAATTCCGCCTGCTTATTTATTTTCTCACGAACAATTTCCGTCCACACGGCTTCCTTCACAGACTGTGGCCACGTAATTTGTGTACGGATTTTATTGCTTGTATCATGTGAGCCATAATACGAAATCAACTCCGAGGATGGATTTCGCTTATGGTCACAAAATATCACTTTCACCTTCTGTCTCGTTAATTCCGCCAACAATCCAACTGTCAGCGATACAGAAGTAGCTTCCACAAGCAGAAGTGCTATTTCTGAAATATGTATCTTCTGCGTTTTCATCTCACTTCGTACCACTAAATATTGCAATTGCAAATCCAACTTTGCCGTGTTATGCACGACAACAATCCGCCAACTCATATCGTTTTTAGATCAATCACTTGTTCATAGAAACCTGTAATTGATTGGTTGATGATTTTTATATCTTCTAATTTTGATATATCATTATTAAGCACCAATATTCCCGCCTTCCCCGGTCCATCTATTAATTGCAAATTTGCAGCTTGACTGGCACATTGAAATAAATGTAGAATTTCCATTAATATCAGACATTTCTGCTCATTGCTCATAGATTGAAAAATCTCTTTTCCTTTTTCTATCTTTTCTATTTGCGCTGACAGCCTATGCCCATACAAGCTATTTCTTAGCTTATGCAGAAATTCATCATAGAGCTCTTCCAAGACTTCTTGTGTCACTTCACTTTTTTCGGATAGGACAGCCTCTTTATTCTCTTTATAGTCGGCACAATATTTGCCTATCTTCTTTACTATCAACTGCAACTCTTCGCTCAAAACCAGTTGATTTGCTCCCTTAAATAATAATTGCTTTCCTGTTCTTCCCGACAAATGCATCTTAAACCCATCCACGTCAAATAGCGTATTAATCTTTATCTTAAGTATTCGCACGTCTGGATTCACAAGACCGAGTTCCTCCTCGCAATATCGTCTACGAAGCTCCTCAGATTCCTCTAAGCTTTTCGCCAAATATACCGGCACGAACTCAATCGTTCTCTTTCTCTCTCCCTTCTTACCATCGGATTCCACCAGCATAAAATAAGCACCACTCGCCTTATTATACGCTCCATATTTCTCAATCGACTGGAGTCTCTCATCGGCACCTCCCTTGATCGGTATCTGTCCTTTCCCTTTCTTCAAAATATTTTGATCAAAAAGCCCTCCTTTCACTTCGTATGCTCTTCTGGTGAATAAAACATTATTCTTTCGCATCCATTTCTTCACAGTACATATTGTCCCGTTATCTCCAGGAATCCATGCTGTTTCATTTCCACGTTTTACCGTTTCATTCTCAAACATTTTCTTTAAGTTGTATGTACGTCCCGGATTGTTGCGCACAAACCAAGCCGCATCCTTTGTAAATTTTACATAGTATGTGTTGCCGACAACAATATTCAAATAGGCATCTTTGGCATGATGGAAATCATTCACCTCACGCACTTTGATCATGTCAAATTTATGCCGGAATTCACTAACTGCACGAGCTTTTGCATAAACGATTTCGGCATCAGGATATGCCTCTTCCAATAAATGCGCAACTGCTTTGGTACTCTGACGTGTCTCCACTAATTGTCTGGCAATAAAACCAGCCAACTCATCTTCACCAAATGGCTCTGTTCTTGTCAATCTCTTATATTTTTCTTTAGAGATCAGTCCCTTTTTCAACAGCGTGCTCCATAATGCTTTTCCTGCTTTTCGGTATTCCTCAGAGACCGGGAATGTATCTGTCTTTTTGCTATTTAAATCTCTTTTGACCAATACGCGGTTGTCTATACTATCGTCCATAACCTTCGATTGTGGATATATATGATCAATATCATATCGGTTTGTGAATAACTCATCCAAATCAATGGCATCTCCGGAATACATACATCTTCCCATCTGAGAATAATATAAGAAAAGTTTGTCACTGCGCAATGCATTGTCAGACTCCTTATTTGCCAGACGGTCGTATAATTCCGGTGCTTCCTTTTTGCAGGCTTTGTAAAGATCCAACAACTGGTTTCTTCTAGAAACTTTTCTCACGCCTTTTTCACCGGGCTCTCTTGCAACCTCGACAAAAATACGTTTTGGTGCACCACCCATTATATTTGTAATTTCCCTTACAATTTTTATAGTTTGCCAAATTGGGCGCTTTACTGCAGGAGACACATAAAGCTCTTCAATGTCTTGATATTCTATCTCTCCTTTTTTCATCTGTCCGGCATTCCATTGCTCAATCTGCTTTGTATAATCGTATTTTCCACTTAAAAGTTTCATTAAGTTCTCATTCGTTTCCCAAAGCGCAGTGATGATATTCATTACTTCACCAGTCTCTTTATTGACTGATTCAATATTTTCCAAAAAGGTGCGCGACAATCTGCCCCACCCTGCATATTTTTTGTTGGCAAGCTGAGCAATCTGTTTGTCAGACAACATCGGATATTTTCTATGAATACGCTGTTTCAACATCTTTTGAGAATCTGCAAATAGCGTAATATCTCTAACAATATCCTCCTGCTCACTTTCCGAAAGGACCCCCGTTCCAACGATCTGCTTAAAATCATGATACGCTTTCAACGAACTCTTAAAATTCTGATCAAATCCGGATAGTTCTTGTTCTTTAGAAATTACGCCGTTGATTCTAAGGTAATCCTTGACCTTTTTCCCTGTTACACGTTGGTATTTCTTGAAAACATTATTATAAATATCCTGCTTAAGTTCCGGAGCTATCAGTTCCCCATCAATGCGCAGATTATTTAGCTCGTTCAATACATTGAATTTCGCATACAACAATGATTCCTTCGGCAAAACATCCTCTCCGATCAGATACGTGCATTTATTCGTCATGCGTTCAATAAATTTCGTTGCACTTTCTTCCTCGTCAATCATTTCTGAAAAATTCCATGGATAAATTTTGCCTTCCTTTTTACGTACAGACCAGCTATGACCACCTTTATCTTGATGCGCCGTGTTCAAAGGTCCTACGTAGTACGGAATGCGGAAGCGGAATATCTTTTGTATTTTTTCCACTGGCGTATAACCATCTTGATCTTTCTCCAACAAAAACGGATAGAATTTCTGTGCGTTGTCCAATATTGCATTCAATTCATTCTCATGCAATTGATAAGGAATAACTCCATTATCGCGAATCATTTGTTTTGGAAATAATGTTCCAAGATCCATCTCTGCTTTTAACTCATCGATTATCTCTTGCCCCATTTCATCCACAGACAGACGATCCAGCTGCTTTTTTAAGAATTTATAAAAATCTTCCTGTGAACATTTTTTCTCAATCGGCTGTTTTTTTCCATTTTTCTTTGCCATGCCAATATAAGCACTATAATTTGCCTCATTTTTCTCAGACACACCAAAAACAGCCTCGTAAACTCCTTTATCCATCCGAAGAAGCTGCTTCACTTTCCGCAGATCATCACGGTGTTTCTCATAGGTTTTAACTTTTGCTTCCGACAAAAAGCGCGCATCCCCCAGTATATCATGCAATACCGTCCAATCATACACACCCTTTGCTGCTGCTATAAGCAAAAATCGATCCGCCAATACAGACTCTATTTCTACCTCTTTTTCTTCATAACCATTATCAGAAAAGCATATTTTCGAGATTTCTTCTTTATCCAACTCCGGATCAGCAAAAATATCACTTAGCTTTACGGTGCAACCCGTAATTAAAGCTGCTATCGCTTTCTCTTGTTTTTGCTTCTGCTTATCTGTTCCTACTATGAGCTTGCTGACCTGCGTCTTTTTATCTGATTTTGTGCATTGAGCATCACTCATAATGTGTTCCAATTGAGTCAACACTTCTTCTTGCGTCAAAGATTTCAGATCAATCTCTTGTTCTTCAGCCTGCTGCACTAATGCCTCAATCGCTGTTGAAAATTCTTTTACTTCTGATAATTTCTTGCCCTCAAACAGAAAATGTCCTCTATGCTTAATAATGTGATGCAATGCCAAATAAAGCAATCGAATATCCGGCTTATCTGTTGTATTCGTTGCCAACGCATAGCGTAAGTGAAAAATTGTCGGATATTTCTTATAATAGTCTTTATCTGTAAATCCATCATCTGCAAACAGTGCATACGGCAGCTCCGGCATGTTTCCATTGATGTCTTTCTTATCCTCATGCCAATACTTGCTCTCTTTCATGCGCTGATAGAATCCCATGTCTTTCTTGCTAATCTCTTCCGCAAAGATTTCCTGCAATAAATGTAATCGATTTTTACGGCGCTCTGTTCTTCTTCGAGATGTTCGAAAGATTCTTCTTTCTTCGGCTGTCTTAGCAGACTCAAACAGGCGAATTCCCCATAATGCCTTACCATGACGTTTGATAATATTGTACGTCGGATCCGTCACTGCCCATCCTACAGAACCGGTTCCCATATCCAATCCAATATAGTACTCTTCAAATTTTTTCATAAAATCCTCCTTTTTCTCTTGACATGTCGTAGTTTATGCTTTATTATTGATGTCAGTTAAGTACCATACGTATTAACTACATCATAAGTTCAAATAAAAATTTATTCAAATCGCCTTCGGGCATCACAGTGTGTGATTTAATTGAACTTTAGGAACTCGCCTCGGCGAGTTTTTTTATTGCTTGTTCATACTAGATCATCTCCTCCCCATCACTTCAATCTAAGAATCAGCACTTGTTATCCTTCATAGCCAATTCCATTTCCAGATCATCCGCAAAATATTGTCTCCTCATTCTTTGAATTTCCTTTTGTAGTTCACTGACAACTTCCTGCGGTGCAGTAATCTTAACCCCTTCTCCTAATCCTAACACCCATCCAAAAAAATTATTACTGACAACCACTTCAACTTTTGCTTGAAAGTGATCCTCATCCACCGGGCGAATTTTAACGTCTCTTCCAAATCTATCTACAATCACACCTATAAACCCATTTTGACAAAGCAGCGTGACCGATTCCTCTTTTCCCGAAAACATTCCAAAATGCTTCTCTGCGTAGTTTGCTATATTTCCCTGTGGAAATAACTTTTGACCTTTTCTTTTGCATTTCATCGGTTGAATACGTAACATCTTGTCGACTCGAAAATGCTTGACAAGCTCAGCCTTTGCGTCATATCCTACCATATAATAATTTTCATTATCCCAAATCAGCCCCCACGGAGATATTATGTATCTCTCTCCTTCGTGTCTTGGCTCCATCTCCTTTTTCAAATTCCACTGAAAATATTGAAATGAAATCATTACGTCTGCTGTAATTGCATTATGTATTTCATCTACATTATAGTAGATACTTTCGTTCATGGTTTTTATCCGACCGTGAACATATACCTGTTGATTTAACTGTTTCGCTTCGTATTGACTAACGTAGCGTTCCAGTTTCTCTATAAGCTGGCTGGATTTCTTCTCTGTGATGAATTTAGAAGACTGTACCGCGTCTACCAAAAGTTTCAATTCCGCCAATTCCAAATTTCGATTTCCTACACAATAATATACATATCGTCCTATGTGCTTTTTTTCAATATCAATTCCAAACAATTGCAGAGCTTCTAAATCAGAATATATACTCTTTCTCTCTGCCGCAATGTCATACTTGGCCAACTCATTGATAATCTGCTCTACCTGTAAACCATGTTCATCATCCGTCAGTCGAAGCATAATCTTTGCTAAATACAACAATTTTAGCCTTTGATTCGGTCGTTTTGCCATTTACCCTCCCATCTCTTATACGCATACCTATCGTAGATTTCTTGGTGCAAAATTTAACATTACTTGTCTTAGTGTGGATTCTCTACACATTCTTTTATGACATGCCACTATTATAGCACATTTATTGTCCCATAAAACGTACTACATCGTATTTTTCAATAATTTTGGTTCTTTTTTGGATCGGTGATTTTTGATTTTGTATCTACAATTCGGACATTTTCTTACGGTATCCGAAATTTCCCGGTTGCATTCCGGGCAACTAATTAGTGCCATTTGCTTGTCATCCTTTCTCTTTTATCGTAATAGATAACATAACATTTTCTATTTTACGAAATCCTCTCATATGCAGTGCACCGCCCCGCCCACCTTTTGACTTTCTCCCTCAAACTTTGTATAGTATATATGTTGTGTCATCGGGCACACGTTACATTTTACGACTGCAAGGCATCAGCTTTTGATATACGCCCGGTTTCTTTAGAACAGGGGGGATGGTCGCTGGTCTTTTGCAGCAAAGCAAACATTGGAGGGTACCTATGAAATCTTTTGGTAGTGAGGGGATTTTATTCCCTGTATATTTTATTATGCTGGCTTTGGCCGTATATCTGAACGTGTTTACGGGTTCGGGTCTTGATATCGCCAACATTATCATTAATATTGGAATGTTTTTAATTGTCGGCGGTATTATTTTGTATTCTACGACACATTGTTTCATGCCTGCTAATCGGATGATGGCTAGCCTGCATCTTGCGGCACGCAACTTTCAGACTGACTTCAAACGCAAAGGCGATTATTTGTGGGATGATTATAAAGATAATCCAAAGCTCTTTGGTAACAAATTGGCAGATACACGTTTTCGTGAATATTGCGAGGAGCGCAGAAGATTAACGATGTTAGAGCGAAGTGCCCAATGCGATATTGATGATTATCTGAATGAATATTACATTGACAGCGTAATGAAATGTGGATTGATCAGCATTGTTCCCGGCGTAATGACCGGTCTTGGTATTTTAGGTACTTTTATCGGTCTGTCGTTTGGTCTTCAGAATTTTAATACCGGCAGTGCGTCCGCAATTACGGACAGCATTCCGCAGTTGATGAATGGTATCAAGATCGCGTTCCACACATCTATTTATGGTATGGTATTTTCTTTGGTATTTAACTTTGTTTACAAGAAAAACTTGGAAGATGCTTATAATGCCATGGACGATTTTTTGGACAGTTACCATAAATATGTCGCACCCCGTGCACAAAATAATGCAGCAAATATTTTCTTGGATTATCAAGCTTTGCAAATGATGCAGACGGAGAAGATGATGGAGAAATTTAGTGATGAAGTAGCTGATAAGATTGCTCGGGCACTCAGACAGTAACACCACTCGGTTCCGCGTACAGAAAAGAGGTTTATTATGCGCAGAAAAAAGAAAAGACATTTGGAGGAAACCAGTTATTGGCTTTCCTATTCCGATATGATGGCTGCTCTTTTGTTGATCTTTGTGTTGATCATTTCGTTTACAATGCTGCAATCGCAAAGACGTTACGAACAAAAACAAGAGGAATTAAAGCAGCAGCAGGCTTTGGTTCAAAGCCAACAGGAACAACTGCAGGAGCAGCAGGAACAGTTAGACAAATTGATCGGTATTCGAACGGAACTGATCGAGGCTCTCAAGAAAGAGTTTGACGGTACGGATCTCAGTGTGAAAGTCGATGAAAAGACCGGATCCATCGCACTTGACTCAAGCATTTTGTTTGATTCCGGACAATTTGCGTTGAAAGCGTCGGGTGAAGAATTGCTGCAAAAGTTTTTACCAAAATATATCGGCGTATTAACAGACAAGCAATTTAATGATTATATCTCAGAGATTATTATTGAAGGACACACAGATACACAGGGAGACTATTTATATAATCTGGAGCTGTCCCAAAAAAGGGCCTTGTCTGTCGCAACTTTCTGCTTGGATGAAAACAAGAAAGTGCTGTCGACTGCCAAGATCACGAAACTACGCAAAATTGTGACGGCAAACGGCAAGTCCTTTAGCAATCCTATATTGGATAAGGATGGCAAAGAAGATCAAAATGCATCTCGTCGCGTGGAATTTCTTTTCCGCCTGAAAGATGATGAAATGATAAATGATATCAGTGACATTTTGAATAATTGATATCAGCGACATTTTGAATAATTGGTATCAGTAACATTTTGAACAAAAGACATCAGCGACATTTTGAGCAAAAGATATCAGCGACATATTGAATAATTGATATCAACGGCATTTTGAACAAAAGATATCAGCGACATATTGAATAATTGATATCAGTGACATTTTGAGCAAAAGATATCAGCGACATTTTGAATAATTGATATCAATGACAGGAGGAAAACATGGAAATTCATCCGATTGCCCGGATACACTCTGATTTTCCGGGAAAGTTTGGCATTCCACGACAGAGCGGTCTGGTTCCGGAGTTACGCAGCCGTATCATATTTGAACCGGAATACCGCAATCGCGATGCGGTCCGCGGCTTGGAAGATTTTTCTCATTTATGGCTGATCTGGGAATTTTCAGAAACAATACGTGGGGAATGGTCACCTACCGTTCGTCCGCCCAAACTTGGCGGCAATAAGCGCATGGGAGTATTTGCAACGAGATCTCCATTTCGACCAAATTCACTGGCGCTTTCTTGTGTAGAATTACAGGACATTATTTTTTCAAAAGAAGATGGACCAATCCTGGAAATAACGGGTGCCGATCTCATGGACCGCACCCCGATCTATGATATAAAACCATATCTTCCGTATGCCGACTGTAAACCGCTGGCTACGGGTGGTTTTACAGACAGCGTAGAAGTTCATTTGTTGCACGTAACACTTCCGGACAATGCGGGCCAAGTATTGCCTGCCGAAAAGCTTCTTTCTCTGGAAAAAGTGCTGGCTCAAGATCCTCGCCCTTCTTACCAAAACGATCCGGAACGCATCTATGCGTTTGAGTTTGCTGGCGTTACTGTCCGCTTTTTCGTACAGAATGACATTCTCACCGTAGTATCTATGAGTTAGCTGCCTATATACGCCAACTTCCCATACTCCAAATCCTCCACAACCACATATTGCTTATTATGTCAAAGAATACTAAGTATTTTGCAGCCACAACATAGTGA
>ENA-ORPH01001305-ORPH01001305.1-human-gut-metagenome-genome-assembly--contig:-NODE-1305-length-24523-cov-4.369585_pt1 | contig 24523 bp, 32 predicted proteins | sample MGYA00242142_ERZ509074 | MGnify/ENA primary metagenome ERZ509074 (study PRJEB26280, sample SAMEA2338724) | human gut metagenome | biome: human gut; feature: human-associated habitat; material: faeces...
TTTCCTTTGATTTCGCCGGCTTTCCAAGCGCCGGTGCCGTAAATAACGCCTTTTTCTGTCGGCGAATCCAAACAATCCAAAAATCCGCGGAATTCTTCCAAAGTCCGGTTCATCGCTTCATGGCTTTCATCGGCGGCCGCTACGATAAAATAGAATTCTTTCGATGTGATTTCCGTGTATCTGGGGACGCATCTGTCAATCAGAGTTTTCATTTGGCCGTTCATGGCATAGAAATAAACCGGAGTCGCCATAACGATGACGTCGGCTTGTATCATTTTTTCCAGAATTTCCGCCATGTCGTCTTTTTGTACGCATTTATGCGTTGTATTGCATGCGCCGCAGCCGCGACAATAATGAATTTGCTTGTCGTTAATATATATTTTTTCGATTTGATGACCGGCTTCTTGTGCGCCTGAAATAAAAGCGTCGCACAATATGTCCGAGTTGCCTTTTTTACGAAAACTGCCGGATAAAACAAGTATTTTTTTAGCCATTCGATCCTCCTGTCGTTTTGTCGTTCCGGCATCATAGATATTAAAGTTGACTTTAAGTCAATATATTTTTTTTGAGCCGATTATTTTTCCAATGTTATATACCGTGCCGGAATAAAACCGTTTTTTAAAACGACCATATAATGCCTGAAAAAAGTATTCGTCAGGTCAAACTCTGTTTTATAGAGTGAAAAATCCAGTGGAGAATAATCGATTTCAGAAGGATTGATTTTTTTGAAAGCTTCGATATAGCCGCCGTTGCCGGATTTGGTTTTGCAATAAACGCTTTCGATCAGGTTATCCCGGATCAATTCATCAATATCGAAAGAAAACAAATGTCCTGCGTTAGCGATGATTTTTCCGTTTAATTTCAAAGGTTCGGTAAAACAAGAAACCGAACGGCTTCTGCCCCGGAATGTTTTGTCCAGCCATTTAATAATATCGGAATGTTTTTCCGAACCGGCTCTTGACGCATAATGAAATAAACATTCGGGAAGTAATGAAACGGATAAAATTCCTTTTTGAAGGCAGGTATTTTCTTTGGGCGCATAATGATATAGTTTCATTATTTTCTTTTTCTCGGATATTTAAATCTGCGATTTTCGTTGTTATTTTAGCATGAAAATCCGGCTTAAAAAAACTCAAATAAAACGATTATTTCAGCATGTAAAAGGAAAGAACGCTTTTGTCCGACGTTTTTAATTAATAAAATGGCGGAGAGGGGGGGATTCGAACCCCCGGACCGGATAAACCGGTCAACAGATTTCGAGTCTGCCGCATTCGACCACTCTGCCACCTCTCCGTTATTGCTGAAAAATCAGCTGTCTTTTCTTTTATATCATCTCTGGCAGATGTCAACCAAAACTTTTTCTCTTTGCTTGACCTGTTCTTTTCTTAAATGTTAGAATAAACTAAATTTTTCATAGAGGTTTGAATGTCTGAAAAGAAAATTGCTTTTTCATATGCGAATGTAGCCAAAGACCTTCCATTTATTGCATTTATCAGAACAAAAACGGCTAAGGGAAAATATTTTTATGATTTTCCTTCTCTTCAGGACAGGGAACGGCTGGATTTTTCTCCGTTTGATAAAATTTCAACGGATCAGGACGGTTGTCTGGATATTGTTCATTGGTCGGACAAGGATAAATTAACGCAAGCTATTCGGATTTCTGAAAAAAACATGGCGGCATCGGACGAACATTTCTGCGTTGTTCTACCGTCCGGGGAAACGCGGTGGCTGGCGGGATCGGCCGTGCCGAAAAAACAAAGGAACGGAAATATCGTCTGGAAAGGGTTCTGGCTGGACGTTACAAACGAAAAGAAAAAAGATTATTTTAATTCTTTGGTACTGGAAAGCGTTCATGAAGGCGTCGCGGCTTTTGACCGTCAGGGGAAAATTTTATCGTTTTCGCCGTCTTTGATGAAAATACTGTCCTGCACGCCGGAGGAAGTCGCTGAAAAAACGATTTTTTCTCTTTTGCCGCAGGACGCTTCCGAAACGCTGCAGCAATATATGCTGCTTTCGGCGTTAAAAGAAAAAATTTCGATTAATGTTTCGCTGCAGAAAGAACATCATGATCCCGTGTTTTTGGAAATTGACATGATGCAAAAGGATTCTTTCTTTGTCTGCCTGTTCCGGGACGTTACGGCATATTATGAAAAAGAAGAAGAGCTGCGTTATCTGGCCTATCATGATATAAATTCCGGAGTTGAAAATTATGCTTACCTGCAGGATATTTTTGAAAAAGTGCTGGATCAGGCAAAGGTATCGCAGACGCAGATTGCCGTGTTGTCTATTGCCCCCGACAGTCTGGGACAGTTAAACGCCATTTCGGATCAGGAAACCAATGCCCGCATTGTCGCCGGAATAGCAGATCGGCTTCGTTCATGCCTGTCCGATGATGATTATCTGGCGCAGACCAGCGGATATCATTTTACCGTTTTGATTACGGGGTTGGAATTTACGCTGGAAATTGAAAAGAAGATTGAGGCGATTCTGCGCGGCTTTGAACGTCCGATTTATATCGGCGATTTGGAATTTGACTTGACGGTCAGTATCGGCGTTTGTTTTTGTCCTCAGGACGGCGAGAATCTGCAGGATTTGATTTCCAGAGCTGATTTGGCGCTGAAGCAGATTCATACCGATGAAAAAAGCTCAATGCGCATTTATAACAGTGATCTGTCAATGAAGGCCGCCATCAACCTGAATATGCGCCGCAATCTGAAAAAAGCCATTGAAGACCATGAAATCAGTGCTTTTTTCCAACCGCAGGTGGATATCAAAACGGGACATATTATCGGACTGGAGGCTTTGGCGCGCTGGCATACCAGCGACGGAGTTTTGATCCCGCCGTCTGAATTTATTCCCGAAGCCGAAGAATACGGCATGATAGATTCTTTGACGGAAACGATTTTGGATCAGGCCTGTAAATGGAATCAGAAATGGTATTCGATGGGATTGTGCCGCGTGCCGGTCGCCGTAAATATTTCGGGACGCCAATTTCATAATGAAACGCAGTTGTTGTGTCTGGTTGACAAAGCTTTGGACGACAGCGGTCTGCCGCCGTATCTTTTGGAACTGGAACTGACGGAAAGTTCCGCGATGTATGATCCGAAAAACGCGCAAAGAATCATACAGACTTTGCTGGATAACAACATTCGTTGCGCTTTGGACGATTTCGGAACGGGATATTCGTCGTTAAGCGTGCTGCGCAGCTTTCCGCTGAAAAAGTTAAAAATAGATCGTTCTTTTGTTTTGGAACTGAGCGAAAAGAAGAATCTGGAAATTGTCCGGGCAACGATTGTTATGGCGCATGCGCTGAATTTATCAGTACTGGCAGAAGGTGTTGAAAACCGCCAGCATTTTGAAATTTTAAAAGATTTGGGCTGTGATATTATTCAGGGATATCTGTTTTCGCGTCCGCTGGCTCCGGAACAGATGGAATTAATGCTGATGCGCTGGGACGCCGACGTCGCGGCGATGGGGCGTGGTTTTTGATAGGAATCCCCTGCTGTAACAGAGGGGATTCCGAGTTTTTTCTATATGCAACAGCAGCCGTTGTCATCAGCTTTGGCGGTGTATCCGTTTTTACAAATAACACCGGAACAGTTATCAATGCAACAGCACCCTGCTTCGGTCGGCTCGGCGAAAGCCGTCTGCCGGCAGAAAACATCTGTACAGTTCGGGACGGCTTTTTGTCCGTCACAAAAATTCTTTTCCGGACAAGCCAAACATAGATTATTTGACAAATATCTGTTCGAAGTACATGATGAACATATGCCCGTCATGTTATTACAGACATTACAGTTGACGTCGCAGTCAATTTTTAAGTTGTTTTTTCCGACTGTTGCGCCGGTATATATGGAGTAGGTATGGCCGCGCCCTAACTTAACAGCTTTGGCGATTTGGAATATTTCCTTGTTTTCTTCGGCTTTTGTTACTGCAGGCAGAAAAAGAAACGTAAAAATAATGAATAATTGTTTCATGCTGTTCCTCACTGTTTGTTAATACAGCAACAGCCGTCGGCAGATAATGTCATTCGGGACGGGCAGCTTGATACAGTGTTTTTCTTTTCTTCTTTAATGCAAGAGTTGCCAAAAACGGTATATCCTGAATCACAGATGAAAGTGGTTGTGCCGTCACATACGGCATTTTCCGGGCAAGATTCACACAAACCGTTTTTCAATAAATATCCTTCGGAACATTTTAAACATTTTGCGCTGGAGGAATTGGCGCTGATACAAAGTGCATCGACACAATTTAGCCAACAGTCCGAACCGCGTTGTGATCTGATACTGTGTCGTTTATAGGGACGGCCGTAAAACATTTCTCCGGCTCCGCAGGAATTGTCTAAAGCTGCTTCTTCGCTGTTGTTATACCAGAAGTAAGAATGGTTGAATTCACAATTCTGCGCTTGTGCGTTTTCTGTTTTTGCAAAGAAACAGAAAAACATTATCACAATAAAAGTAAGTTTTTTCATATCTGAACAATCCTTTTTGTTTGGGTTAAACAAAAACCTACCTTTTCAGGTAGGCGGATGTTCAGAAACCGTATATCAGTTTACGGCTCGGCCTATTAGGCAGATAACCGTATTCAGCCGACATTGTTAGAAAGAAAAGATGTATACTCTAATTTAGTAAACAGGCATTTAGCCTGTTTATGTCCGATAGAGAGTTGCAACTCTCTATCGGACGGCAGTTGAACGAACGGCGCCGACATAGAGATAAACACTCGAGCGGATCAAGTTCTTCAACATAGCCTTTCTGTAGCGCGACAATTATTTTTAGACTTTTTGACAATCATTTTTAGACCGGTAAAAACGGACTTTTAAAGAGTTCTTAAAGTTCTTTTTTACATTTGTTTTTAGACTCGTTTCGCATGGTAATCGGTCTAAAACAGCGTGTAAAATTTCATGTTTGATTATGTACTTTTTATTGTAATAAAAGAGGCGGATTTCTCCGCCTCTTTTTTAATTCGATATAATCACTTCCGACCTCTTGCAACAGCCGGTTTTGCTGATGCTGTAAGTGACGTCGGTCTGTTCGATGGTGAAGTCTTTGAACAGATCTCGGACTTGCGGCGTATCGTTTAAAGACAGGATAAATCTGCCTTTAATGCCCGTTAAACAGTCGCGCAAACGTTCAAAGTCCGCTCTGCAAAAGATGCCTTTGCCGTAGTCCGTTTCGTTTCCCCAATACGGCGGGTCAAGGTAAAACAGAGTATCTTTTGTGTCGTAACGCGTAATGAACTTCTCAAAATCCAATCGTTCAATGGTAACGCTTGCCAATCGTTCGGCGACGGCGCGAATCCGTTCCTGCATTTTTACAAAGTTAAAACGAGCGGGTCTGCCGATTGATACGCCGAACGCCTGATCTGCAACTTTTCCGCCAAAGGAAAGATTTTGCAAATACAGAAAGCGGGCGGCGCGTTCAATGTCTGTCAGTGTTTCGGGCGGGATTTTGCTTAACCGTTCAAATTCCTGTCTGGCTGTCAACCGGAACTTGATTGAACGGCAGAGTTCTTCCGGATAGCGGCGAACAATCCGGTACAGATTGACCAGTTCGCCGTTGATGTCGTTGATGATTTCGGCTTTGGGGATTTGCGTTCGCCGCAGGAATATTCCGCCCATGCCGACGAATGGTTCGGCATAAATTTTATGTGGGATTTGTTCGATTTTGTTGATGATTCGCTTTGACAAGCGGAACTTGCCCCCCAAATAGGGGGCAAGAGGTGCTATACGCACGGTGTCAGTTTGTTTTTTCATAAAGCTTCTCCTTTGATAAAGGAGGCTCAGGGCTTTCTTGGTTAGTGTGGTTCAAGACCTTGATGGTGTTCAAAGTACCGCATCGGGGGCATTTGATTTCGACTTCTGCCGAGTTGGCTTTGAACAAAAGTTTATTGCATTTCGGGCAACGTATTGACTCCATAATTGTTAATCCGTATTTTGACTCCGCCTCTGCAGAGGTGCGGAGCAGTTAATCTGTGGTTGTTCGTGCAACCGGCTCTGGGCGGTACGAACGCCCAAGCCTCCGCTTTTTTTAATTCAGCTGGTCGCGGAGTTTATCCAGCCTTGCCAGCCACTCCCAGAGGGCTGGGAAGTCTTTTTCAGGCAAGTAATCAAGCTCTTGCGCGACCGCCGCTCCGGCAATCGGCCACGGCGGGCAGTCACATCTCGCCCTTGCGCATGCGTTCACGAATAGAATCGGCAGAAGCATGAGGCCGAGCAGCCACTTCCGCCGCTGTTTTGTGCTGTTCCGCTTGATTTTCTGCATGTTTTAAACGCTCCTTTAACTGCCCGATTTTGTAGGCCAGAGCGGCGATAACAACCGCTCCGGCCAAAGCGATGACATACACCGTCATGCCGATTTCGCTTTGTATTTTGTGTACAGGTTTCGGCCGATGATAATCAGACCCGACACGCCCGTAATTGCTGAGGTTGCATAGGTGACAATCTCGGCCTGTTCGGTTGCCGTCACGTCAACGCCGACGGCTCCGGCGATTGACGCCAGAACGCAGACAACGGCGGTGATCAGTGTCGGGCTGATGATTGAAGTTTTGTTTTCTGCCATGTTTTCCTCCTAATCTTTTAATTCGCAGTGCGGGCGATCCCACGGGATTGAATTGACGATTTCAATTCCCAATTCGTCAGCGCATTGCTGTTCAAGCGCGGCTAATTGATCCCACAAAGGGGATTTATCGTCCCAATCCCCCGCCGCGTTCAAAGGGATCGGGTACGGCACGCGGTCATACGCTTGTGCCGGTAAAGAATTGTGTTTGGAATACGGGAATCTGAGCTTCGATTTTCCGGCATAGAAAGCCGCGTTCTGTTCGGTTTCTCCTCTGTGTCCGCAGATAATCGCAAAATCCATAACCTGTTTTTGCATCATCAAAACGGCCAGAGCCTTTAAGCGCGGATCAAGTTCAGACAGGCATTTCAAGCTGCGTTTTCCAAAAGCAAACTTTGTCATTTCTACCTCACATAACGGACGGTAATTTTCACATACCCCGGAGTCCCCGGTGTACCGTTGGTCGTCAGCGTTTTTCCGGTTGAGCCTTTGCCGTATCCTTTATAAACCGAAGTCGCGGCGGCCGTTCCGCTGAAGTATGTCCCCTGCCAGCCTGCCGGAGCGACTTGGCCGTCATTTCCTTTTGTACCTGCAAGTACCGTTGCGCCGTTGATTAAAACCGCGCCGCCTGCCGGAGCGGCGTTATTGTGTCGGGGATAAGACACGCCGCCTTTGGCCGTGGCTACATTAACGCCGTCTACCGTCAAAAAACTGTCTCCGCCGGGGCCGCCGTCCGCAGTCGGATCATTCGCGCCCCAAGATACCGTATGCGTCGGCGTTGTTCCCAAAGAACCGACCGTTACGGACAGAGATGACACTCTTTTCTTTTTAAAAAATGCTTTTAAATACCCGCCGCTTGCCGAACCGCTGGGAGCCATGCAATACATCGCCATCGTTTTGTCCTTTCTTAAAAATCGCTCCAGTTTGAAGATCCGCCGCCACCGCCGCCGCCGACAAGTTCAACAGTGATTTCAACGTCCCGCGCCCGTTCGGGCAGTTCAATCGTATAAGTGCCGGGCGTTGTGTATTCGTAAGTGACGATTTCCTCTTTTCCGCTGTTTAACATCTTCTTTGACCAGTATTGCTCTTTCATGCCGCGCCTCCGTTATAAGAGGCGCGACCGCTACTAATAGAATCTTGGGGGGGGGGCGACAATTTAAGCGCTAGCATTTGACGCCTCCGTTTCAGGAGTTGACGGCCAAACGACATTTTCGGGAAAGCCCGTCTGTTCCGGCACATCACGCAGGGCTTGCCGATATTCCGCCCAAGCCTGTTTTTGTTCCTCCGTTAACGGTGCATCGGGCAGCTGCGTCCAATCGCACAAATCCAGTAAGGAATTACGCGCCGCCCGAACCTGCATTTCCTGCTGTTCTTCGGTCGGTTCGGGAACGGAAGGAACCGGCGCGGCTTCGGCGTATTGTTCGATCTGCCCGTTGACTTCCCGATATTTAAGAATAGGCTTTTCCGCCGTCGGTTCTTCGATGACGACGACGGGCATATAGCCGTCGGCTGACAAAAGTTCCGTATTTTTGTTGTAATTAACCCAAGCCCCATTGTTTTTCGGGGCTGTTTCGATTTGCGTGTCGCTGATAAGTTTTGCGTACATTCCTTTTCCTTTCACTCTGCTATGATAAAGACACAGCCTTGTGTTCCGGGATACCCGCCGCCTGAACCTTGCGTGCCGGAACCACCCTGACCATATACAACGCCGTCAAACGTTCTGTCGGCGGCAGGTGCGGCAACGGTTACATCTCCGCCCGATCCTGAACCGTTGTAACCGTTTGAACCGCTTGAACCGAAAGTGCCGTTCGTTCCTCCACCGCCGCCGTTTGCGACGATATCATCGTTAAACGTTGAATTTTGCCCCGCTGCACCCGTTGCTATCGGACAAATGCCGACAACAACATCAATCAAATCAGGCAAATTTTTTAATTCTTCGCCTTCAAAAACCTTAACAACCAAACCGCCGACACCACCTGTTCCTCCCCACATGACCATACCGCCGCCAGCTCCGCCGTGACCGCCGGCTCCAATGACCTTAACGGTCAGCTTTTTGCAATGTTTCGGCTTCTCAAACGTCCCACTTTCCATGAACAACACCGAAAACGGCTCAAACGGCGGCAAAAGCATCATCTTTTTGGATAGAAATTTTTTCATGCGGCCGCCCCTTTGCGGATCGCTCCCGCCACCCACGAAGACTGGTGCGGGTCGTAATCTATGTAAATGTCGTAAAAACCCGCTTCGCTCATGTCGGGCGGTTCACAATTAAAATACTTCGTCGTGCCGAAATTGATCGCTGATACAACGGACAGGTTGGCCAGTATCTTGATTTGATTATGCTTTGTTGCGTTGACCGTTGACGGCAAACTGAACGTCGTTTCTCCGCTGATCGTCATCTTATATAAAGTGTTGGCATTCAACGAAACCGTCCCCGACGTCGCGCTAATCGGGACTATGTCCTGAACGGCTGATTTGATCTCTGCTTTAATGGCTTTTGATAACTGCGTGTTGTCATCGGCGTCAGGCGTCAACCCCGCCGCCACAATCGCCGCAATAATTTCGCGCTGAGGTGCTTCAATGGCGATTGCAGGAGGGATAGAGCCGGGTTCGCCCGTATCAAGGTTGAAATCCTTGTATGTTGCGTTCGGATCCGTTTCGTTATGCGGCTGATTATATTTCATTTAATCCTCCAAGATTTTGTAATAGATGCGCGTATGGGATTGCTTCATGCGGTCAAGCGTACACATCAGGTCGTCGCCGTAGACCGTTTTTTCCTCTGTTTCGCCGTTTTCATTCGTAAATGTCGTTATGCGCGGATAAAAAGAAACGATCAGGCAAAAACGGCAGTGCATTTCGTTATTTAAAGCGTCTTTTCCCAAACGGGATTTCCCGCAGACAAAAGGTTGAAGAGCCGTTACCGAACCGACATAGCCCAAATCCTTTATCACCTGTTCATAAGCCGTCTTTTCCTGTCCCGCCCCCATATTCATGCGGGATTGAACGGCTTTGCGGCGCTCGATGGGCAAGGTGTTGACGCCGTATGAACAAATATCGGGCAAACCGTAATCCTTTTCCCATTCGTCAAGGCTGAGTTCCGTTGCCGTGGAAATATCGGATTCGCGCAAAATCCGTTCAAAAAACAGGTGAACGTCATACAATGCATCAGCCGCTACGCTTAACAGGCGACACATGACGGAGTCCGGTTTTTGTTCCCAGATTCGCCCTTTCGGAAGCAGCGCATAAAGTTGATTTAGGTAATTCATGCGGCCTCGCTTGTTCCGTAAGAGATCGTACCCAAAATCGCCAATTCATGCGCTTGCGTATGAATATCAGCCGTCGGCGCGGCTAAAACATGGTCTTCGGTGACCGTGATGACGGCGTTTCTGATTGCGTTCAGTTTCAAGACTTTGCCGGGTTCCGCCGAAAGGAAAAGATCTTCCAAATTTGAACGGATACCGGCTTTCGTATCGTCGTCGTTCGGGCTTAAATCGTTGATGACAAAATCAATGACCTTTGCCGTCGGAGCCATGACGTAGACTTCCTCGACCGTTGCCGGAACTTTCGACATGATGTAATCCCGCACGGCTTTGATTTCGTTTTCATCGGGCAAAATCGTTTCTGTTTTGTTGTCCATGACGAAACGAACGGCAACCGTCCCAAGCCCCATAGCATTCGGATAACACCACGCGCGGGTGACGCCCGGAACTTCTTTCGCCCACGCGACATAGTCCGAATCCGCTCCGCCCAGCGGCGGATTTTGAATGAACGATTTTAAACGTGCGCGCAAATCTTCTATATCTTCAACGTCATATCCTCCGGAAATGCCGCTGTCCGCCACGGTGACGGTCACGGAAACCCCGACGATTGCCGAAGTCATCAACAAAACGGAACCGCTTTCGGCGTTGCCGGAATTGCCCGTGTTGACGGCTTTGACGGGAACGACGGCTTGACCGTCTGCGATAACGGCGGAAGAGGTCGTTTTATAGAAAACGCCGTCCGCGCGTTTTAATTCAGTATCCGCGGGGATTGAAACATCGTCCGTTCCTTTAAAGACGACGTTACCTTGTGCGAAACTGGCTTCTTTTCTGGGCTTTCCGCGATTTTTAGCATGGCGTTCCAAATTTTCCGCATCGGCCGTATCAATAAAGATCTGGCGGAAAATCCATTCGCCGAACTTATAAAGCCCGTATGTCGCCATAGCGATTATTTTGGCATAAACGGTCAAAAAAGAACGGGACAACAAACTGGCGTCCGGAAACTTTGAACGAATGTTCGCCTTGTTTTGTTCCAACAAATCTTCATAGCTCGGTGTATTAAAGGCCATTATCGTTCCTCCATAAAAAGTCAAAGCGGGCGTTGCCGTCATGCTTTTGAAGATCAACGGAAAGCATCAGGCGGCCGTAATTGTCATACGCCGCCGAAACGGTCGCTTTTTTGCAGATTTTTTCTTCAATCAGCCAGGACAGGGCTTCTTGAGCAAACTCTTGCGCTTTTTTCAACGTTTCCGCCGAACGTTTGGCATTTTGGAGCGTCCAAAGTTTCGATCCGATTTCTCCGCCCCACCAACCGCGCTGATTTCCTTCACGGGCGTCGGAGAATAAAGAAATCAAGATCGCCGTTTTTAAGCCGCTGTCCGTTTTCAGGCCGCCGTTTTGATAAACCAAGTCTCCGGCCGTTTCTTTGGTGATTTCAAAAGCTGCGTCCATATCAGCCTCCCATTGTTACAAGCGGCGGCGTTGTCGGAGCCTGAACGGAATCTTTGTGCGTATGCGCGTTAAAAATTGTCCTGATTTCCGTCAAATTTCCTTTTTGATCTGCGACTTCCGCCTGAGCCGTAATGTTTTGCGTAACGTCTAATGTTTCTGAAATGCTGACAGCCCCGTTCAGCGTTATGGCCGGAGCCGTAATATCAACGGCCGCCTCTGCCGATACAGTCATTTTTTTTGTCTTAAAGGCGATTTCGTTACCGCGTTTTAAATAAATTTCGTCGCCTTCGTCCGTATAAATGGCGACTTCGCCGGCCTTTAACCCTTTGACGCGGATTTTCCTGTTTTCCGCCGCAATGATCACACCGTTTGAACGGTCTCCGCCGACAAACAGAACCGTCGCCAAAGAACCTGCCGGAGGCACTGACGTCATGCCATAATCTTGAACGCGCTCCACATTGCTTTTTAATTCGCCGTCCAGCAAAGACACCTGACATAACTGGGCGTTCGCATTATCCGAAACAGCCTTTAAAACGCCGCGCCCGATCATCAATAAAACGCGGGATTGAATGTTTTTTAATAGCCTTGTTAAAGTATCCATTAAAGCCTCATTTGATTTCAATCGCGCCCGGAGGCAAAAGGCCGCCTGCGTCTTTGGTTTTCTTCACAATCGGCAAACGTTTGTATGCGTCCGGATTAACAAGGGAAAGCCTCGTCTTTGCGCCGTCATTACCCAACGAAAAAGAAACTTCTTTGATTAAAAGGTTAGCGTTGATACCGAAACGCGGAATATAAACGCGGGACAAGGTGTTTTTCTGCCAAAGAAGCCCGTTTGTTTGCGCCCAACCTTGAACCGTGATTTCCACGCTTGCCGAACAGCCGGAACGAACGCAGGCTTCCCAGGCAGCCAGTTCGGAAACGGCAATGCCGCTTTCCGTATTTTGAATAACCTGCAGCAACGGGCGGTAACGTTTGACGTTCAAATCTTCGGAAGTTCCCGAAGCATTCGCGTTTTCTTGCGTGTCGTCCGTCATGACCGTTTGATTTTTAACGACATAGTTTGAAAAACGGTTCGACCAGTCTGAATTCAAAACGGCTTCAAGAATATTTTCGCCGTAAACCAAATCGTCCGCGGATCCGTTTAACCCCGCGCGCGTTAAAACCAAATTTCCCGAAGCATCCGAAGTAACCAGAACGGCGCGGGCTTTCGCCGCCCTGTCCAAAGCGTCAAAGACGGTTTCTCCGGGCTGAATTTTAAAGGATTTAAATACATCGCCCGTATCGGAAACCTGATTGACGACTTTTATCTTAAAAGGCTGACAGAGCTTTACGGCAATTTCATATAAGTTCAGATTGAACCATTCGTCAGGCTCTGCGATAACGGAACATTCCGCCAAATCAACGGTTTTATCCGCACCTTTTAACGATAACCCGCATTCGTTTGCTGATATATTCGACGTTGATCCGGTAATATAACCGGAACAAACGACCTGATTTTCCAATTTTAAAACGGCCGAAGCCCCCGGATAAAGCAACACGCCGCCCGATTGTTCGGCGGAAATGTTAAATTCGCCGGCAATCGCGTCTATCGCGGAAGAAACCTGCAAAGACGTCCAACCGCTGAAAATCCTGTCTTCGATTGTTAAGGAAACGCCGATCATACCAACACCTCCAGCGTTTTATTTGCCGGAACGAACAGCGGATTTTTGATTTTATTGCGGCTGACGATCTCGTCCGCTTTTGAATAATCGCCGTATAATTCATAAGCAATGACACAGGCGGGCAGGACGCTTTTTGTTTCATAGCTTGACACCGTTTTTAAATCGGCCGATTGTTCCGTCATGGCTTCGACAAGCGTTTTTTGAAGCTCTTGTAAAGTTTGTGACAGTTCAATGTTTTCGGTCGAAACAATTTCCGTATCTAAAACGTCGGCCAACTCGTCGCGCAGTACGACGGCTTCGTCGTATGTATCAAAATCAACGTTTAAGACTGTTTGCACGGCCGCGATAACGGCCGTTTGACGAATAACGGCGGATAAAGCCTTTTCATTTTGATCGACCTGTCTTTTTAATTTTGCCGCAATGTTCTTTTTGGGTTGCGACGAGCCGAACTCGTAGAAAAACCGCCGCTGGGCAATCAGTTTTGATTTTTCGGACAGACTGGGAAATTGAAACAGATCCAACAGATTTTGCTGAAATCCCGCGCCGCCGGCCAAAGCCTTTAAAGGATTGTCCGAAAAAGCCGTAATCACTGCATTCCATTCGGCAACGGAGTTATACAGTTCCGCCGTTCCTTCCTGAAATTCCTTAACGCCCGCCGCAACGTCGGAAACGGGGTCGAGTAATGTCTTTGTTAATGTTTCAAGTTTGGTATTGCTTAATTCCGCCAAAGACGCAGGCAACCCCGCCAAATCAAATTTCGCGGCGAATTCCTTTCCCGATAAGTCAGCCGCCTTTTGCGCCGCCGCCGACAACCTGTTGGTAAAGCTGGCCGTAATGACGATGCCGCCTTCAAATTCCGCTTTGATAAAACGCATATTGATTTGCGCGTATCCGCCGTCGTCCTTGATACGGATCACGCTGTACCCGTCAGGAACAACGTTCGCCGACGCCCGATACGGGTGCACCAACGCTCCGGAACCTGATTCGTTAAGCGCGTCTTCCAAGCTTTCCAGATTTTTGGCGTAATCGCCGAATAAAAAACCGGTGATATTATAAACGTCGTCTTTGCGGCCTAAATCCTGAATGCTGCCGATTTCCTTGCCGGGAAATTCGTTATGTACGATGCGCCTGCCGAATTCGTCTTCAACCTTGTCAACGAAAAACGGAATACCTTTAAACGAAGCCTCGCGCAAATCGTCTTTCCAACCCATTTTACGCCCCCGCCAAAGTTCTGGTTAACCCGATTTCCGTTCTGTCAGCGTCGGAATTCGCAACGTTTAAACGCATTCCGGACGGCAGGTTTTCCCCGCGAATAACGACCTCCGTGCGCAGCGTTTTGGCTTCTTCAATCCGCTGTGTCTGAACGGGCGGCGCGGCAACGGGCGTTTCATCAAACAAAACGGGACGATCGGCGGGAAGTTCGGGCAAGTTTTCCGCCTCGCTGTTTTTTTCGGGAGTTTCCCGCTTTTCGCGCTTCCCAAAAATCTTTTCCAACAACCAACCCGTCCCGCCTTCAATAATGGAAGCGATTTTTAAAGACCAGTCGGCAATCTTTTTTAAGGCAACGCCCGCCGCGAACAGGATAACGACAAACTGGCCGATCGGATTTGTCAGCAACATCAGACCGAACGCCGCTAAAGCCTTGACCAGCACGCCCAAAGAAACCAGTAGCGCGCCGGACATAACCCCCGCCAGTATCAAAAGGGCGTTTTTAAATCCGCCGACAAAACCGACGGCCGTCTGCATAAAACCGCCGAAACTTTTTAAAGCCGACCAAATTTCAATAACGGCATTTTTTGCCGTGATAAACCCGTTGACAAAGGCCGCCCCCGTTTTTTCTGCCCATGCCTGCAACGAACCGTTATCCGCCATAGCGTCAACCGTATTTAACAAAGAAAACAGTTCGCTTTTCAGCCATTTAAACGGCCCCGATTCCATAACCATTTTTGAAAAGCGCGTCCATTGGTCGGATAGGTTTGAAACCATGCCCGACCACGTTTTGGATAATCCCTCCATTGCGCCGGAATAGCCTTTTCGGTCAAAGACTTCATAAACCAGTTTTTCCAACGCTTCCATGTTATGGACGTCGGCATAAAGCGTGACCTTCTGTTTGTCTTGATCAAAGAAGGTATAAGTCAGTTTGTTGCCGATTGTTTGATAGATACCGCCGATTGCCGTCCGCAGTTGTTCAAACTGTCCCGATTTTGCTTTTCCGACGGCATCGACCAATTGTAACAAAGGTTTTCCCGAAGCCGCCGCCGCGTCGCCGATTGCCAGCAAACTGCCGTTCATCGGGTCAATCCCTGACGAAACAAGGTTTTTATAGGCTTCCGTTACGTCCGAGAGTTCATACGGCGTTTTAACGGCAAAGTCGGAAATCCACGCCATTGCCTTTTTGGCATTGGCCGAAGACCCTTCCAATGTCGTTAAAACGGTTTCCATGTCTTCAAACATAGAGGCCACGTCCAGAAAGTTCCGTTTAAATCCCCAAGCCAACCCCGCGCCGACAGCGGCCGTTTTTAAAACAATGCCGTTTAATGCCGACAATGTTGTCGAAAAAGATGATTTTAAGGCCGTAAAAGAAGAAGAAACTCCGGCAAAATTGTTTTTAAAGCCAAGCGTCATTTTGCGCAACGCGGAAGACAGGCTTTTCATGCCCGCGCTCATCGCGTCAATCAATTTGACTTTTAAACTGATTTCCTCGTTTGCCATTGTTCTTCTTCCTTTAAACGCTGTCCCGCCATTTTGACCCAAAAGGTCAAATCTTCGGCGTCCATACGCATTATTCGGTCAATGTCGATATAGAACGGGTATCCGGCAAGCAGTCGGACGCCGCGTTCCCAGTCTGCGGGGAAGGACTGATAAAATTTGATATGATTGAATAAACCTCCGTCATATCGGCAACGTCCATGCGTTCCAGTTTTGCCTTTTCCGTTCCCGTCGTCCGACTTGCCAAAGTCAGCATATCGTCAAAGGACACTTCGACATTTTTTTTCAATTCAATGCCTCTGAAATCGCCGGCGGTCGGACGGCGGACGGTCAATTCGGTGATCGTTTCGTTTTCACCCCATGAAATCGGGGTTTTAAGCGTGTATTTAACAACCATTTAAACAATCTCCTCCGCATCGGTTCCGGTGAATTTGACGGGCAAAGTCCCTTCTTCGCAGGTTACGGTTCCGTCCCCGCTGTAAAATGCGTTTTTAAGTGAAATCGTCTTGCCGTTTTGCAAAGACAGCGTAACGGTTTTATCCTTCATCTGAACGATTGCCGCCACGTCCAATGCTTCGCTGTCTTGGATTTCGCCCTCGATATACGGTTCTTGCGCCGTTTCCTTGTACCCGATGACTTTCAAGTTCGCGCCGTATATCGGTTCGCGTTTCGGGTGGCCGAGGTTATAAGACCACTGGCCTTTGGCTTCCAAAATGCTGCCGTCCGTTTTGACTTCGATTGATCCGGCTACTCTTAATCCCATGTTTCCTCCTTATCGTATAAAAGCGATTTGCGTTGCCACAACGTCCAGCTTGTTCATCAAATCAGGCGGCAGCAGAACGTCCAGCCTGTTGCGGTTTGACGCGTTGCGTTCGACTTTCAGGTTTTTCTTGAAATCTTCAAAGTTTTCGACCAGACCGTTTTCAGCGTGCGTTTTAAACCAAACAATCGCTTCGGCCTTCATCGTCGCGGGCGTCATGACCTTTGCGCCCGTCGCGCCGTCGTCGCCCAATTTCCAGTTTTGGTATTTTCGGGCGATATAGTTGCGCCAGTCATAGCGCAAATATCCCAAAATCAACGGTACGTTTATGTCCTGATACGCCGTATCCGCCGCGCCCGCGCTGTTGGTTTTGTATGTCGTGATCGCCTGTTCGATGCCCGCCGTTCCGTCCGCCGAGCGCGTAAACGTCGAAATCCCGTCATGCAACAGCAGATTTCTTTCTTCATCAGTGAACTGCTCTTCGGCCGATCCGGTCATAATGCCGTTTAAAGCGTACCGGAACGGCGCGGCGGGATCGTTTGAAGCATACAAAGCAACCGTAGCCGCATAAGAGGCCGCAACGCCGTACAAAGGACTTTTCAAACCGTGCGCGCACAGGAGTGTAAGGTGCTTATCGTTCAAACCGGAGCCTTTTTCTCCTAAAGACGACAGATCGCCGTCAACGGCTCCGAAGGCCATTCCTTCAATCGCGCGCAAAGCTGACCAGCGGCTTTCCAGTTCCGACTTTAAAGCCGAAAGAGAAGCTCCGTCCGTGTACGGCATTGCGATAAAATTATAGTGGACGTCGCCCAAAACGGCGATCACGTCACCAATGTCCGGATTTGTCTTTCCGCCCGTTAAATCGGCAATTTCAACCGTAACGCCGGCGGGCAGAACTTCTCCGTCATAATAATTCAAATGAACGGGCATATTGCCGCATTCGCCTTTGTGTTTGGCGGTCAACGTTACGACGCCGGCCTCTGCCGCCGCTGTTACGGGCAGATCCGCATCGGCGGATATCGCCGTAACCAAAGCCTGCGCAATATCCGACGCCGTGTTTGCGTTTGAAACGCCCGCTTTGACAACGTAGTCCGCAATATATAAACAGAGCGTGCCGCCTTCCGTCGCCGTTCCGCCGATTGTGATTGTCGCCGTCGCCGCCGTTGCGGAAGCGGCGTCATTAACGCCAATCGCATATAAATCGGTTACGGCGTTAGCGTTTTTCGCGTCCTTGACCATTCTGGCCAGCATGGAACCCTTGCCGAACAGCGTTTCACCCTGTTCAACAGAGCTTATTCTTTTCGCCGTCAGCGTTTCAGCCGTGCCGGAAGCCAGCTTTTGTCCGATCAACAGTATTTTCATCGGTTGGACGCTTGCGCCCGTAACGGCGTTGTCGGAATTAAATTCACACCACACAAACGGCAACAGCCAGTTGTTCGGGATCTGTGCAAAAGAAACCATTTATTTTCCTTTCTTTTCCGTAATTATTTCAACTTCACCGGACATAAGCCGCCGACGCCAATACGTTGTTAATTCGACGGTTACGCCCTTTTCGGGGATCGGGGCTTTCGTCGCCGGATCCAGAACGCGCTTTTTGTTGACGGGTTTAATCTTTACCTGCATTTATTCCTCCTAATTCAATGATGTCTTCGGCGGTCAATCCCGCGTCATAGTCCGTTTTGCACGTCAGCCAATCCGCCAAATCAAAGTCCGGATTCGCTTCGATTTCGACATAAGAAACCGTTTGTAGCGTCAGTTCCGCCGTGTGGCACAAAATGCCGCAAAACATGACGGGCTGAATAACGGAAACCTGAACGTATCCCGTTTCATCGGCGGATTTTAAAGCGCGCGTCCGAAACGCCCGCCTGATCGCGTCGATTTTGGCATTGAAAAGGATTTCCGACGCCTCCGCATCGCTTAAGCCCATAAATCCGACAATCTGCCAATCCTGAAACACTTTGTTTTTTACCGACGTCCAGGCTTCCTCACGAACGCCCGTCCGACGGACGTACCAGCCGCAAAGCTGTTTGCCCTTGATGTAAAAATTCTTTAAATTCACGGGATCGCGGGCGTAACGTTCAAACGGCTGGACTTTCCCGATATCGGGAATCGCCGATAACGTTTCGATGATTTCGTTTCTGATTTCCTGCGTTTTCATTGTTTCGCCGCCTTTTTGATTTCTCGCGCCACTTGCGCCGGAACGACGCTTAAAATACGTTCGACTTGCCCTTTGTTCGCTTCAAAAGCCCTTGCGAACATTTTTGCGCCTTTGGTTCCGTGCGCCTTGATTTTCCAGGCAATCGCCCGCGCGACGGGTTCGACTTCGACAATCGGCAAGCCCAGTTTTTTCAAAACCCATTCTTTAATCGGTTCTATCGGCGGAAAATGCGGTTTTGTGCCCAACTCGACGCAAACGGCATAATCAAGCGGCGACGACACGACACCGATCATGTTGTCAACGCCTGAACGATACGGCTTTTGCGCCGCAATGCTTTGGCGCAATAATCCGGTAACGCCGAACGGCGTACGTTCTTTGACTTCGCGTTCCAGCAACGCCGTTGCCTTGATAATCGCGCGAACGCCGACTTTTTCGACAATTTCGGGGGCTTTTTTAAACGCTTCGGTCAATTCAACGGCTCCGGTGATTTCATAAACGGAATTTGCCATTATTCGCCCTCCCGCCTGATCATGCCGATCCGTCCGCTTGTGCCTAACCGTTTAACGACCACCGTCGTTCCCGCCGCGGCGTTCCTTTTGTCGTCCAATCCCATATGATCGCGGTAAAACTTGCGGCAAGCCGCCGCCTGCGCATGGTAATTGTTCGCCTTTGACCCGTGTTCCACGCTGTCCGAAGAAATCGTTGCGGCGATTGACCCCGCATATCCCGCGGCCATGCCGTCCAGCAAAAACGCCGCCGCCCAGTTCGCTACGGCTTCGCGGTCAACAAAGGGGATCGTATCCTGCGTTTCGGTCAAAACGTGCGGCAAAGTGTATGTGATGACGATTTTGTCGCCTGGTTTGACAAATCCGTTGATGACGATATTTTCTCGGGAAACGTCAAAATCAACGCGCGCGCCGTCGTCCGTTCGAATATCCAGCACGCGGGAAAAATCCGCCTGCCAGTCTTGCGGTAAGGACAAAACGGGCAGACCTTTAAACTCCGCCGTTTCTTTGGCGATACGCGGTCGATCCGAAGAATACCTGAAAAGGGCAAGCTCTATGGCGGCGGCACGGTCTTCATCGGAAAACCGGCCTTCGGCGTCAATCGCCAAAATATCCGTCAATTTTTGAATATCCGCCTTCATCGGCTTGCCCCTTCGTTAATTAACCTTGGGTTACGACAGACCCTTGAAATGCGCGGTAATCAATGATCGCCCCGCCGTAGATATGGCGGATTTTGTAAGTAATCTGGTCGTTCGTGAACACGCTGCCTGACGTCGGATTGTCCTGAACAAACAGTTCGGGTTCTTCGTTGCCGTCCAAAAATCCGATTTCAATGCCGGTGATGTCGGCAGGATCTGCTGCCAGATACCAGTCATCGGCATCCGTTGCATACCAAATCGGGATGATTTCGGGTTTGACCGTCTGGACATACTGCGGATCGTTGTTCGTATTGCGGACAAACAGGTTGTATGCCGTTTCTTCCAATTCCGGCGGCACCAGCAGGTACGCGGGCGGAATGGACAATACTTCGTTTGAACCGGCTTCTTTTTGTTTCATCATCGCCAATCGACGCGCCGTAAAGCTTGCTGCTGACAAAGCGTCCGACCCCAAATTGCCGTGGTCGGCGTGAAACAGCGTCTTTGAATCTCCCAGCGTCGGGTTGGAAACAATCAAATTGAAAGCAAACTTGGACAACGTCCTTTTTGCCGCCCGAGCCAGTTTCACAGGAATCTGACGGATTGCACCGACATCGTCGTTTTTAATCATTTCCAGCGTAATCTTTTCCAATCCGCCGCGTTTGGAAGCCGAATACTTCGCAACGTCGTCCGTCGGACTGGTCACGTCCGCATACGCCGCCGCTTCGCTGACTGCGGCCAAATCGCCGTAGCCGCCCATGCGGACGCGTTTCTGTTCGCGGAAATCCGAAACGGGAACAATGCTTGCGAATTTTCGCCAAGCGTCCAACTGGGTTTTGTTGTTGTATTCTTTGACCAATCGGCGGGTAATGGCGTCGCCCAAAACATTGCTGAAAGACGTTGAAGTCAATGCTTCGGTGAAATTTTCAATGCGTCCCGAAACTTTGGCATCGCCAGTCAAATCAACATACGCTTCCTTGAACGACAACGCCTGACGGTGGTCTTTATGCCCTTCGTCAAAGAACGCGTCCAATCGTTCCGAAACCGTTTCCAAACGGTCTTTTGTTACCGCCGTACGTCCCGCACCCAAATCTTTGACGTTTGCTTCCGTAAATTTCGCCAAATAGTCCAGTTCGTCCTTAATGGCGGTTTCGACGTCGGCTTCTTTAAAATCAGCCAATGTTTCAAAATGCTTTTTCAACCGCGTTTTCGCCATCTCCGGCAAAGAACTGGCGGCAATCGTGGCTTTGGCGTTCGCGCGCGCTTCGACCATTCGGATTTTATCGTCAATCTCCTGCACCGTAATTGCCGGCGCGGCTTCCTGAACGTTTGTTTCTTCTTTTGTTTCTTTCTCTCTCATTGTTTGCCCTTCTTCATTCACTGCTTCAATAAAGTCGATGATGCCGCCGTTCGCGCCCGGCTCAACGATCAGGTCAACGGATTTGACCTGCGTGATTTTGCAGGCTTCGCGAACTGTTTGCCCGTTGATGCGCACCGGTTTTGCTAAAGCCGCCGCGTCAATCGAAAATCCGAACAATCCCGTCATGCCGCCGTCAAACGCTTCGCGCAGTTTTACGGCAATCGCACCGTTCGGTTCGATCAGTTCAAAATCAGCCTGAATTTCAGCCGTGCTTTCAATAAAACGGGGATTTGCCAACCGGCCGATCAGGTTTCGGAAATCCTTTCCTTTGCCCTGAATATGCTCTTCGTCGGAACGCACCAGAACGCGCACGCCGTCAAACAACGGTGCGGCTTCGCGCAAGGCGGCCGGGGAATAATAATTTCCGTTCTTGGAAACGCCTGCGGAAATAACGCGGATTTTAAAGCGTTTCGCGCCTTTTTCCGTTGTTTCCAGAGCCTCCAGAAAAGTCGTATCCATTCCCTCGCCCCTTATTTTTTCAAAACGTGCTTGCGTCCGTCGCAGGTCACGACAACGACGTCGTTTCCCCGTTCGGCAAAAGACAGCACGTCACGTTCGGCAACGCCTTTGCGTCCGATAATTTCAATTTTGTTGTCACGCAGAATTTTTAAAACGTCTGCTTTGCCGATGCCGGCGGAAACCTTTTTTGCTTCCGCTTCATTTTTCGGCGCTTCGTTTTCCTTGTTTGCCATAACGGTCTCCTTAAAAGTTCTTGCATTTTGCAACCGATAAGGACACCATAAGGCATTCGGGAATCGTTCAAAATTGTGTCATTTGTCAGGGGGAATGCCCCTGTTTTTCTTAAAATGTGTATGAAAAATTATTTTGACTGCTCTACGGAAGATCTAAGGAACACCTTAAAAAAGCTGTGCAGATTTGGGGAAAAACAAAATTTTCCTGAAAGAACATCAAAGGATAGTATAAAAATCTTATTTTTTAAACGCGCTCTTGATGCGGCCAGAAGCGTTTTATACTTAGCTTCGGCCGACCCGTACAGCGGCGGCATCATTGCTTGCCAAATGTTTGAACTCTTCATCGTTTTTGAATGGCTTTTGATTTGCAATACAGAAGAAAAAATTAACGAATTTTTTGATTTCGGGTGGATTGAAAGTCTTCCTCATCTAAGCCAACAGCCCGCAAAAGCAGGAAAATATTTGTATAAAATTAAACAAATAAACCCGGAACGCTTTAAATTACCGAATGTCACATTTAAAAGTGATGCGGATTACTTAAACCGAAAAAATTATAGGAAAGTCTGGCACGGTTCTACCCTGGAAAAGATGGAAAAACAGCTTTCCGAAAAACAAAACGATCCGTCTTTGTCAGAGGCGGAAAGGGAGATTCTATCCCATATTTTCATGGAACGAAAAATGTATCAGTTGCTATGCGCGTACAAACACCACAGTCCTTATGCCCTTCAATCTTATTTTCCCCAATCCCAACGTAATGATGCAAATATTGCAATGCGTATTGCCTCTCTGATCCTTTACTATTTTTATTCTCAGTATGATTTGCTTAAATCAATGCCTCCTTTGCTCCGTGATGAAATGTATAAAAATGTTTTTGCCTTAAAAACATCGCCGTTAAACGGGTATTAAACGGGGCTGTGTGCGTTTTGGCTTTGATAACGTAAAACCATAGCCAAAAAATGACAAAGCCGCTTTACGCGGCTTTATTTTTGGTTTTTGTTTTTTTATGCGTGTTTAAACATCAGCCAAAAGACAAACCCGGTCAAAAGACAAAAGCTCGGATAAAACAAATCAATGACCCCCGGACAGGTACAGACGGGCATTTGTACGGCTTCCATCATTTTAAACCTCCTTTCTTGATTTTTGGTCACGGAAAACGTATAATTAACTTATTGAAGAAAGGGCTTGCTTGGAAAGGAAGTCGGATAACAACCAGCCTCTTGCAAAAGAGTCGATGTAGCGGAGAGTAGCGCACCCGCCTTGCCCTTTCTTCTTTATTTCTCTTTGAGAATTTCATATATCTGTTCATTTCTAAAATTCTGCTCTTCCATTTTCCCCGCCGTGACGATCCAGTTTCTTGTTTGGGCGTTTTTGGCGTTATCCTCTTTTCGGCGCAGGTTCACGGCCACTTTGTCATACAGCCCGTCGGGACGTTTAAACGCATAGACCAGCTCGTTTTTGTTTTTGGAGCGCAACACAACGTCGGCCTTATTCAACAGATCCGGCAGGTTTTTAATCGTGTTTAAATCAACCTGTTGTCCGCGTTCTTTTTTAACATTGCGCGACAGGTGGATCAGCTGTTTGTCCGTGATGGAGATGTCCGGGCTGGCGGGTTCCAGACCGCGCACCTTTAACGCCTGTAAAATATCTGCGCTGATCGTTCCGGCGGTTTTGGACGTGCCGTCCGGACGCACGCCGTCCGCCCGGCTCAATATCTTTTCCGCCCAGTTGCGGTAATCTTCCCGCCTGACGTCTTGCGCAATCCGCTTTTCGTGGCTTTTGTTTAATTCTTCAACGGTAAAGGGAACGTCGGCGGGGTGTTCGACTTCCCAATCGTCCATATAGGGCAAGCAAACGCACCCGCAGTTAATTGTTTCCGAAACCGGAGCGGTCGGGTCGCGGGGATACATCATCTTGACGCCGCCGACAATAAACGGTTTATCGGCATCGACGACTTGCCCGTCCGCCAGATCGTGCGTCAAACGGCTGTGGATTTTCCCCGACCGCCGCCATTGCTTTTTCATTTTCAAGCCGGCTTCCTGCGCTTGTTTCAAGCGTTCCTGCGTCGCAACGGAAAAGGCGCGGCCGAGTTCCGTATTAACGATCCGCCGCGCGCGGGATCTGCCGTTTGTTCCCAGATGCGCTGCTATTTCCCGTGCCGCCTGAAACGGATTTTGCGCCCCGATCAGGCAAAGCCCCAGCTGTTCGTTTATTTTCTTTTTCGCCTGTTCGCCGACGTCAGCTAAGCGGTCGGTTAAGAAAGAACGCATCGCCTTGATCTGTTCCGTGCTCGCCATTTGAACACTGGCGTTTAAATCATAATTAAATGCGGATTTAAGCGGTTCGTCCACAACGGCCGCGCCGATGTTTATCGCCGTGTCAAATCCGGCAGTTCCCGCGCTTTGCAGTTCGGATTTTAATTCTTCGGCGACGCGCTCGATGTCTTTTTGAACGTTCGTCAAAGCCCATGTTTGATAATCGGAGGGGGCTTCGGCCAAACGTATTTTAATTTCCTGACGCGCCTTTTTTAAAAAGTCGTCAATGTCCGCATTTGTTCGGCGCACGCTGTCAGTAAAGCGTTTTAACTGCTTTTTTCTTTCCGCCTCAAACGTTTTGTTCATCGTAGATGTCTTCCTGTGTTTGAATGCGGGCTTTGGCGCGGGCTTGCTCCAGTTCTTTGGCGGGATCAACTTCAATGCCGATACGTCCGAGCATCGAGCCG